>JAESGH010000153.1_pt1 | contig 179953 bp, 163 predicted proteins | sample 9269641 | NCBI WGS metagenome assembly JAESGH01 (sample SAMN14515345, study PRJNA621665) | algae metagenome | isolation source: Phormidium tanganyikae FI6-MK23 and co-occurring heterotrophs from granitic... | place: USA: Fort Irwin, California | collected 1998-05-24
GCCGCCGCCCACATGTCCCTTCATCGACAATCACAATTTCAAAGAGCCACCGACAAGAAATGGCGGACAGTTGTCGTTCCCCGCTATTGCTATCGGGGGACATCTGTCCGTATCTGTTGGCGACCGGGTGGAGCGTAGCAGTTTCTGCCGCGCCCCGTCCGGTGAACAGGCCTCTAAGGCGGTCATCGATTCGCGTCAACAACCTTTTTGCAATTTTGTTTCACTGGTCCGAAAAATTGGCGAAAATGCTGGGGTTTTGCGACGGCCAATGTTGCTTGTGCCGCGCCAGAGCGCGAGATTGATCGACGGCGGCACGCGACATTGTGCGGTCGAATCGAGTCGACCGACGGCGAAAATGCCTACAAAACCGGGCGTTGCCTCGTGCGACTCACCAAACATTAGCGGATGCATGCTAGGACCTGCGCGATGAATAGCCTTTGTGACCAACCCGATCCGCAGATTTCCGTCATTGTCCCCGCCTATGGTGTCGCGCACTTGGTGGGGGAGGCGCTGGATTCGTTGCTCGCGCAGGATTTCAACGCCTGGGAAGCGATCGTCATCGACGACGGCGCGCCCGATGACGTGGCCACTGCGGTGCAGCCCTATCTGGCCGATCGCCGCATCCGCTTTCTCGCCACCGCGAATCAGGGCGTTTCTGCAGCGCGTAATCAAGCGATCACCGCGAGCAGTGCGCCGCTGATCGCGCTGCTCGATGGTGACGACCTGTTCCGGCCCGGATATTTGACCGCGGTTGTCGCGGCGATGCACAGCGATCCCTCCGCGGCGATCACCACGTGCAACGCCCGCGTCTTTGGCGCTGTCTCGCAAGAGGATGTCGTGGTTGGCGGCGACCAAAACCGCTGCGCCACCGGCACCGTGGCCGATGTTCTGCTGCGACGTTTCAATATCTATATCGGATCGACCTTTCGGCGCGAGGCGTTCGATCGCATCGGCGGCTTTGACACCACGATGACAAATTCGGAAGATCTCGACCTATGGGTGCGGCTGCTGATGGATGGGGGCCACGCGCGCTATATCGATGCGGTGCTGGCCGATTATCGTGTCCGCCCGCGTTCGGCGTCGGTCAATCTGCTACGCAACATCCGCGGTAATATCCGCGTGTGCGACAAGGTCATCGCCGCGATGCCCGGCAGCCACGAGGCCGAAGTTGCGTCGACGGTGCGGAACGGCGAGCTTGAACGGCAGGAAGTCGAAGAAGCGTTGGCCGCGGTCATTGCCGGAGACACGCAGCGCGGGCTGACGATCTTGCGGGCACAACGTCAATATCTGGGCAATCCCCTATGGTCGGCCGCCTTCGCAACGTGGCGCGTTTTTCCATGGCTTGCGCCACCGATGCTGGCATGGCGTCAGCGGCGCCATCAGGGATCGGGCCGCCGCCGTCCGGTGCGCGCCTCCGCCAAAACCGGGGCATAGCGCAGTTGAACCTTTCCAGCGGACAGGAAGAAATGACCGGGGCGACCCGGTTCGGTGACCGCGTCCGTTCGGCCGTGATCTGGCGGTCGGGCAGCCAGATCCTCGCACAGATCATCACCTGGACATCGACACTGATGGTGATTCGGCTGCTCGATCCGGCCGACTATGGTCTGTTCGCGATGACGCAGGTCGTCCTTGCCTTTCTCGCCTTCCTCAACGGCTATGGCTTTGCGAGCGCGCTGATCCAGTCCGAGGAACTCGACCCAATGCGCATCCGTCAGGCCTTCGGATTGCTGTTGCTGCTGAACGCGCTACTCGCGGCGGTTCAATATTTCGGCGCCCCGATCGCGGCCTCCTATTATGGTCAACCCATCGTTGCCGATCTGTTGCGCGTCCAGGCGCTGATTTTTCTCGCAACGCCGTTCATTGCCCTGCCCGAAGTAATGATGAGCCGGACGCTCGATTTCCGCAAACAGGCGTTCGTCAATCTCGCCGCCGCGCTGGTTGGCGCAGGCACAGCGCTTGGCTGCGCGCTTGCGGGTTATGGCGTGTGGACGCTGGTCTATGCCCCGATAGCACTCTTCTGGACCCGTGCGATCGGGCTGACGGTCGCGGCGCGGCTGCTCGTTTGGCCCAGCTTCGACTTTCGCGGCTGCGGTCAGATCATTGGTTTCGGCTCGGCAGTCCTTGCGAGTCACTTCTTCTGGCTGATCCAGACGCAGGCCGACATCTTCATCGCCGGACGCCGCTTCGACCCTTATGCGCTGGGTCTTTATGCAGAGGCTTTGTTTCTGGCGCAGATCTTCGTGTCGAAATTCGTGCCGCCGCTCAACGAAGTTGCGTTCCCGGCTTACGCACGAATCCAGAGCGACAAGGATGCGGTACGCTGGAACTTCCTGAAAGCGGTGCGACTGCTGCTGCTTGTCCTCGCGCCCGCCTATGCGGGTCTGGCCGTTGTGGCGGCGCCGCTGGTCGAAACGGTGTTCGGGCTAAAATGGCTGGGCATGGCACCCTATGTCCAGATCCTCGCGCTCGCGTTGCTGGTGATGACGGTGCAGATCTTGTTCGCCCCGGTGACCAATGCGCTGGGGCGTCCCGCTATCGCGATGAAATCGGCGCTGTGCGGCGCGATCCTGTTCCCGATCGCTTTCCTGATCGGGGCGCAGTTCGGGCTGATCGGCCTTGCCTGGGCGTGGCTCGTCGCGATGCCGCTGCTGCTGATCGTCACCGCACGGCTGTCGGCGCCGGTGATCGGAGTGACCCTGGGCGACATCGGGCGCGCGGCATTGCCCGGGCTCGCCCCAGCGCTGGTGATGGCGGTCGTGGTCGGGCTGATTGAACAGGCGCTACCGGCAAGTTTCACCGCCCCGCTGCGCCTCGCAATTCTTGTTGCTTCAGGTGGACTGATCTATCCGGCGCTGCTGTGGCTGCTGGAAAAAGAGGCAATCGCCGAAATCATGCGGCTCGTGCTGCGCCGTCCCCTGCCCGCAGCGGGGGATGCGGCGCCTTCGCCGTCAGTGGGGCGTCACGACGCGATATAGTCGCGCATCGCCGCGGCTTCGGCCTCGATCCGGTCGATGCGATATTTGACCAGATCGCCGATCGACACGAAACCGACGAGACGCCCGCCGTCGATGACGGGCAGATGACGGATGCGGCGCTGAGTCATTTGCGACAGCGCGCCCATCACCGCGGTCGACGGTTCGCAGGTGACGGGCGATTTCGTCATCACCTCGTCGAGCTTTCGATCAAGCGCCTCGGGGCCATAGGACGACATCAACCGCACCAGATCGCGTTCGGAAAAGATGCCGACGATCGCGTCGCCCTCCATCACCGGCACCGCGCCGATGCGGTGCTGGGCGAGCAGGTCGAGCACCGCACGCACCGTGTCTTCCTTGCGCGCCGAAATAACCGGGCCTGTGTGGCCGTGGAGGATCGCTCCGATCGTCATGCCTTGCCGCTCCCCATGTCGATTCTTTGGAGTGCAAGCGTATCATGATTCGCGACAAAGCCGAAACATCTGACCGCATTCCATTCGCGCTTGGTCTTGGTCGCGGGTTGGTTCATGGAGACGCGCATGGTCAAACCCTCTCCACTCGATAAAGACGCCATCGCGAAAATCGCCTGGGCGCGCTACCGCCGCCTGATGCGCGGCATGGTGCTGGTGTCGCTGATTGCGGTCGTCGGCGCACTCGGCTGGTTGCGCCTGAGCATGGGCGAGGCGCTGAGCATCCACATGATCATCGCGACCGCCGCCGGAGTCGGCCTGTCGGTCATGCTCGGCGCGGCGCTGATGGGACTGGTGTTCCTGTCGAGCGGCAGCGGACATGACGAAGCGATCGAAGACCCGTTTGAGAATGATCCGGATATGAACCATGACCGATAGCAGTCCGTCCGAAGCCCGCCGCGATCCGATCCTTCGCGTCGTCCCTGCCCCCGCCGACATCAACAGCAACGGCCATATCTTTGGCGGCTGGGTGCTGAGCCAGATGGACATTGCCGGCGGCATCGTCGCCGCGCGCGTCGCGCAGGGGCCGACCGCAACGGTCGCGATCGAGGCGATGGAGTTCATCGCGCCGATCCTGCTGCGCGACATCATCTCGGTCTATGCGCATCTCGAACGGCGCGGCCGCACCTCAATGGGCATCCGCATCGAAGTGATCGCCACGCGCGGGCGCGGGCAGGAAGAGGTCAAGGTCACCGGCGGGCTGTTCACCTTTGTCGCGCTCGATGAAGATCACCGGCCGCGGGCGCTGCCGCCGGTCTGACCCCGGCTCGGGCGGCGAATCAGCCGTCTTTCAGTTTCTGGCGAAAGCTTTGCGTCACACTGTCGTTGGCGGGGACGCGCACGCGCCAGACCCAGCTGCTGCCGCGCCGTTCCCACCCCTCGGGCGGCGGGTCGATCGCGAAGGGGATCAGCATTTCGACCTCGGCGTCGAACGGCCGCGCGTTGGTCAGGATGACCTGCCAGCTTTGGTACGCACTTTTGGCGTCGCGCTCTTGGACCGTAGCGCGAAACTGCACCGCCGGGCTTTGGCCGATATCATAATCGACCCGCTCGTCCTTGGCCTTGTCGCCGATCGCCGCTTCGCCGACGAGCAGACGCTGGCCACCGATCGTCTCGAACACCGCCGCTGTCCCGGCGGGCAGCGCGAGCCCCAGCCCATCCGCTTCACGGTTCTGGACGCGCAGCCGCATCATCAGCGGTTGCGGCTGGCCGTTCTGGTATAGCGTCGCCGCATACAGCTGTTCGACCGCGACCTTGTCCTTGGCGAGCAACGCGACCTGCTTCTGCCCCTTCGCCGACACATCGACACGGAATGGGACGCGGTAGAATTTAAGGTCGCCCAGATCCTCGGCTGGCGGTGGCGGCGGTGGCGGCGGGGCGGGAGCGGCCACCGGGGCGTACATCAACATCTCGCGCCGATCGAGGCGGCTCGCGGTCACCATTATCTCCTCGGCAGCGTCCGAACCGAAATCCTGTTCGATCTCGATGATCGGCGGCAATTCCCACAAAGGATGCGTGCTGGTGATATCCATCGGCCAGCATTTTAGCATCAACGGCCCCGGGTTGCTGCGCGGCAACGGCGGGCTGTACACCTTGTTCAGCCGCCCCGCGATGACGTTAAGCTGCGCACCGGGAAAGCTGGTGACGCCGCCATTCGCAACCGTGATCCAGCCGGTCAGCCCCAGCGTCTTGCCATCCGATCCGCGGTCGGCGACATAATTGGCGGCCCAGTCGAAACCCTCCGCGAGATAGAGCAGCTGCACCGTCACCGTGCGCGCGGCCCGGCTCTCGACCAGCACTGACAGCGTCGGCTTGGCCGACAGATCCTTGGGCACGCGGGCGTAGAGCATGCGTTCGGGTAGCCCCGAGCATGCCAGCGCCTCGAAGCCTCCTGCTGCATTTTGCAGGATCACGCCGCCGTTCGGACCAGCCTGAATCACCGCTTCCTGCTCGACCATTTTGCCAGTGGCCCGGTTGGTACGGCGCAACGTCACGCTGCGTTTCAGATAGGCATCGACCAGCCCCGCGGGCGACAGCAGCCGCGCATCGCGGTTCTTTTCGATCACCCCGTCGGGCAGGCCGCTGACCACCGCCGTTTCGGGCAGCAGCCCCTCGGCGACGCCTTCAAAGCGCAGCACCGATGTCCCGGCGGGCAGCGCAACGGTGCGCGTTTCGGTAATGAAGGCAAAGCCCTGCGGCCAATTGGGGTTGATCGCCCCGCCGCCGCGATTCGGGGCGCGATAGACGGTGACCGCCGCATCATCTATTTTTGCCGAAACGATGATCGCGGGTTCGGCCTGTGCGTGCGCCGTCACCGGCGCCAGCAGCGCCGCGATCCATGCCAGCAGGAGCGCGCCCCGCATCGTGCGCGCCTTAGTAGCGCGTGTCGAAGGTGACGGTGACGTCGGCCTTGCCATTGGCGGGCACCGGCACCTGCCATTCGACACGATCGGCGGAGATGCGTTCGCCTTTCAGGCTCTCGTCGCTGATCCGCACATCGCCGTAGAGCCCGTCCTGCGCCAGCAGCACCGTGACCGGCGTCGGGCGCGCGTTGGTGACCGTATATTTCATCTTGGTCACCCAGCGCGAATCGCCCTTGCGGGTGCGCGAGACGACCGTCGGCTGGACCTTCACATCAAAGGCGTCGCCGGTGCGCAGCGACATCGCCGATCCCATCGGGGTGTGACCGATGCTGTTTTCGCCGATGAACTGCGGATCGCCGCGCGCGTCGCGCATATAGACGCGGATCGTCCCCGCGGGCAGCTGGTCGCCCAGCCCGCCCTGCCGCGAGGTCGAAAAGCGCAGCACGCTCGCGGTGCTCACCGCTTCGGTGTTGCTGCCCAGCCAGCGGTTGACATATTCATAGGTCGATTGCGCCGGGGCGCCTTTGACGTCGAGAAAGCTCACCTGCTTTTGCTGCGCGTTGGCGATCGTCGTGCGGGCGGCGAGCGGGTAGAGATAATAGTCGCCGAGTCGCTCGCGATCGTTGCTTTCAGTCCCGGCCGAATCCATCGTACCGGTCATCTGGCGAAAACCGCCGCCGCCACCCGGATTGCCCGCAACGAGCAAGGTGCGCGCATTGGCAAAGGTGGTCCCGGTGCTGTTGGTCAATGTCACCCAGCCCTGGATGTCCATCGATCCCTTCGCCGCATCGAACAGCGCGACATAATCGGCGGTCCAGCCCAGATTGGGGGTCAGGTACGACAGCCGCGTCGGAACCGTCCCGGCACTGGCGGCATCGACCGTCACCGACAGCGTCGGGCGCGCGCGCAAATTGGGCGGCAGGCGATCGAACACCGCGCGCACCGGCAAGCCGTCGTCGCGCAGCACCTCGATCCGTTCGCCGATCTGGAGCACGATACCGCCATTCGCGGCGAGCACCTTGGCGCGCTCCGTGCGTTCGGCGCCGGTCGCGGGGTTGGTGCGGACCAGCGTGATCGACTGGCCGACCGCCTTGTCCATCAATTTGTCGGGGGTGAGCAGGTCGAAATCGAAATTCTGCTCGACGATGGCGATGCCCGGACCGGACAGCGTCACCGTTTCGGGACGGATGCGCGCCGACACGTCGGGAAATTCGATGCGGTTGCGGCCTGCGGCGACGCTGAGCTGGCGTTCGTCCTGCACCAGCGACTGGCCATTGTTATAGATGGTGACCGCGACATCGCCCTGCGCATTGCCCGGCATCCCGTCCTGCGCGCTCGCAGGGAGGCCCGCCAACGCACCAGCGACGACAATCGCCCCGCAAGTCTTTGCCAAAGCGCGCATAAAAAAGCCTCCCCGCAGATGTGACTGCGGAGAGGCTATGTCATGCGCCAGTCAATGACCAGCGCGAAGATGTACTGTTACTCGGCGGCTTCGACGCCGGGGCTGCGCGTCGCCAAGGTGCGGCGGGCGCGGCGCGGCTTGGCGGCCGGTGCGTCATCGCCGCCGCCGGTCTCCGTGTCAGGTTCGACGCTGCGTTCGGGGCGGCCGATGGCCGGCGGCAGCACTGCGGTGTCGATGCCGGCATTGCCGCCATCGTCGTTGCTGTCAGCCTCTGCCGCCCGCGGACGGCGCGGGCTGCGGCGGTTGGCGCGCGGTGCGGGGGTTTCCTCGGCGACGGTTTCGACGTTGTTGGTGTCCGCATCGTCGCCATCATTATTGCGAGCATCACTGCGGACGTCGTCGCGGTCGCGGCGCGGGCGTTCCTGCGGCTGGCGGTTGCCGCGATTGTCGTCGCCCTGTTCGCTGCGCGTGTCGCGATTGCCGCGCGCTTCGCGCTGGCTGCGCTCGGGCCGATCATTGCGGTCAGCGCGGTCGTTCCGATCACCACGGTCGCTGCGTTCATTGCGATCATTGCGATTGTCGTCGCCATTGTCGTCGCGGTCGGTGTCCATATCCAGATCGCTGTCGTCATGGCCGTCAAAATCTTCGACGCCGCGAATTTCACGCTGGCGGTCCTGCCCGCGATCCTGGCCGTTCTGCGCGTTCTTTTCTTCCTGACGGATGCGGAAATCGCTCACGACGCGGAAATAATGATCGGCGAACTGCAGGTAATATTCGGTCTGGACCCGGTCCCCGGCCAGCTGCGCGTCGCGCGCCAGGTTGCGGTATTTCTCGATCATCTGGGCGCCGTTGCCGCGCGCCCGACTGTCGATGCGATTGGCCTGATCGACCCCGCCGCGACCGCCTGATTGCGGGCGATTATTGTTGTTGCTGTTGTTATTGTTGCGGCCGCGACGGCGACCGCTTTGGCGGTTGTTCATGTTCAACTGAGACATCCTGTCGAAAAGCTAAATAAGCTAAGCCAACCCCTTTTGGCCGATCGCGCTGTTTACGCGTCGTGCCCGCGCGCCTTGCGCGGTTCTTGCCCTTTACCGCTCGTCTGGACCGAAGCCCGGTACGAACATCGTAAGTGGGAAGCAGATCCGCCGGACCAGTATCGATGCTTATACATCGCCAAAGGTACCCCAGCCGGGTCTGTGAGCGGCCCCTAACCCGCTTTGCGGGGAAAACCAAGCAATATTTGCGGGGCTAGTCAGGCGCGGGTCAGCAAAAGCGCCCGGTCGCGGCCACCAAGATCCTGGCGGCATGCAACGGCAAATCCTGCTGCTTCGGCGAGTTGCCGTACCGGCATATGCTGGGTGGCCCCGATTTCAAGGATCGCGGCGCCGCCGGGAGCCAGCAGGCGCGGCAGCTCGGGAATGATGCGGCGGTAATCATCGAGCCCGTCGGGACCGGCAAACAGTGCGCCTGCGGGTTCATGGTCGGCGACATCGGGCATCAGCGGTTCGGCGTCGCCAATATAGGGGGGGTTGCACAGGATCAGGTCGAAAGGACCGTCGATGCCGTCGGTCCAGTCGCCCGACTGGAAGGCGGCGCGACCGGCCATGCCGAGGTCCGCGGCATTGTCGCGCGCATAGGCCAGCGCCTGTTCCGACACATCGACACCCAGCCCCGTCGCCGCCGGAAATTCGCTGAGCACCGCGAGCAGCAATGTCCCCGGCCCGGTACCGAGATCGAGCACCCGCGACGGCCACCCCGCCCCGCGGTCGCGCGCCGCTTCTAGACACGCCTCGACCAGGGTTTCGCTGTCGGGGCGCGGGATTAGCACCCCCGGGCCCACCTCGATGCGGATCGTCCAGAAATCGCGATAGCCGACGATATAAGCGATCGGCTCGTGCGCCATGCGGCGCGCGATCAGATGCGCGTAGATTTCGGGCACGACATACCGCGCCGGATCGAGCAACACATCCTGCCGCTCGACGCCGAGCGCATGCGCCATGAGCAGTTCGGCATCGAGCCGCGGCGTGTCGCTGATCCCGGTGAGCAGATTGGCAGCCGTGCGAATATCGTCAGCAACCTCGCTCATGCCCGTTCACTCACGCCCAATTCCGTTCGTGTCGAGCGAAGTCGAGACACCCCACCCCACAGCGCTGTTCCGATGGGCATCTCGACTTCGCTCGATGCGAACGGTTTTGGAGAGGCAAGACCCACCCCCAATCCCTGAGAGGGATTAGTCACCCAGCCCCGCCAGCCGCTGTGCCTGATCCTCGGCGATCAGCGCGTCGATCAGCTCGTCCATTGCGCCTTCGATGATTTCGGGCAGGCGGTGGAGGGTCAGGTTGATGCGGTGGTCGGTCACGCGCCCCTGCGGGAAATTATAGGTGCGGATGCGTTCGGAGCGATCGCCCGACCCGACCATCGATTTGCGCGCCGACGCCTCGGCATCGTGGATCTTCGCGCGCTCCAGATCATAGAGCCGCGCGCGCAGCACCTGCATCGCCTTGGCGCGGTTCTTGTGCTGGCTGCGCTGGTCCTGCTGGATCACGACGAGGCCGCTGGGGATATGGGTGATCCGGATTGCGCTGTCGGTGGTGTTGACGTGCTGGCCGCCCGCCCCCGAGGCCCGATAGATATCGATCTTGAGGTCGCTGTCGTTGATCGCGACGTCGACCTCTTCGGCCTCGGGCAGCACCGCGACGGTTGCAGCACTGGTGTGGATGCGCCCCTGGCTTTCGGTTGCGGGGACGCGCTGTACGCGGTGGACGCCGCTTTCGAACTTGAGCCGCGCGAAAACCCCCTGCCCCGACACCGACGCGACGACTTCCTTATAGCCGCCCATTTCGGCTTCGTTGGCCGAGATGATCTCGACCTTCCAGCCCTGCCCGTCGGCAAAACGGCTATACATGCGCAGCAGGTCGCCCGCGAACAGCGCCGCCTCGTCGCCGCCGGTTCCGGCGCGAATTTCGAGCATCGCGGCGCGCGCGTCGGCGACATCCTTAGGCAGCAGCTGGAGCGCAAGGTCATGCTCGGCGGCGGGCAGTGCGGCCTCGACCGCGGCGATTTCCTCGGCCGCCATCGCCTTCATCTCGGGGTCGGCGAGCATCTCGTTCAGCGAGGTGAGTTCGCCGCGCAGCCGGACGACCTCGCGCGCCGCGGTGGCGACGGGTTCGAGCTCGGCAAACTCCTTCGACGCCGCTACGAAATCGGCGGGCGCCATATCGCCCGTCGCCATGCGCGCTTGGAGGGCGGCATGGCGTTCGATGATGGCGTCAATCTGCTTGGAAGAAACCTGGGCCATCAGGGTTCGCGGACAATCGCCTCAGCGGCACGGGCATGCTCATCGTCGCCACGGACATTTATGTAGGGAACGCCGTCGCGCGTTCCGAACGAAATGAGCGCATGCGCGGGTATCTTTGCCGCTTTGTCGAAGCGCTTGCGCGGCGAACCGCTCGCGACGATCTCGGCAGAGAAGCCCCAAGTTCGTAAACGCTGGAGCGCCTTCATGGCTTGCGGCAGGGCCGAATCATCTTCGACAGCGATGACGGCGACAAGCCGGTTGTCGACGACATCATCGGCCACCAGCATCGCCAGCCGCTCGATCCCCGCGGCCCAGCCGACCGCCGCGGTCGGCGGACCGCCAAGCGCTTCGATCAGCCCGTCGTAGCGCCCGCCGCCGAGCACGGTGCCTTGCGCGCCCAAACGGTCGGTGACGAATTCAAACGCGGTGTGACGGTAATAGTCGAGCCCGCGCACGAGCCGCGCATTGCGTTCCCAAGCCACCCCCGCCGCGTCCAAACCCGACGTGACTGCACCGAAGAAATCCTGCGCTTCGCCGGTCAGAAACGCATCGATGTCGGGCGCGCTGTCGGCGATCGGGCGATCCTTGGGATCCTTGCTGTCCAATATCCGCAACGGATTCTTGTCGAGCCGCGCGAGGCTGTCTTCGGACAGATCGCCGCGATGCGCTTCGAAATGATCAACCAGCGCCGCGCGCCAGGCGTCGCGGCTGGCCGCATCGCCGATGGTGTTGAGGGTCAAGGTCACGCCCTCGGTGATGCCCAATTCCTTGAGCAACTGATCGGCGAACACCAGCAGCTCGGCATCGGCGAGCGGACTGTCGCTGCCCAGCACTTCGGCGTCGAGCTGGTGAAACTGGCGATAACGACCCTTTTGCGGGCGTTCGTAGCGGAACAGCGGGCCGTGGGTTGCGACCTTCAGCGGCGCATATTGCTGCCAGCCGTTGGTGATGTAGGCGCGCGCGATGCCCGCAGTGAATTCGGGGCGCAGTGTGATCGATTCGCCGCCGCGATCGTCGAATGAATACATTTCCTTCGACACCACATCGGTGGTTTCGCCGAGCGAGCGCGCGAACACTGCGGTCGGCTCGATCACCGGCACCTCGATGCGCTTATAGCCATAGAGGCGCCGCACCCGTTCGAACGTCTCGACGACATGCGCAAAGCGGTCGGCGAAATCGCCGAGCATGTCCTGGGTGCCGCGCACAGCCTGCGGCGTCGGGATTTTGGCGGATTTGTCCTTGCTCATGGGGGCGCCTCTAAACCAAGTTCGGGCCTATTCAAACAGCCTTCGTTTCCCGTCATTGCGAGCGGAGCGAAGCAATCTCCAGCCATCGACCTTGCGCGGCGCCGATAGCTGGAGATCGCCACGGGGCCACGCCCCTCGCGATGACGAGATGTGGACGACATGGCGCACGCTGTGCCACAATCCGCGTATGAAAAAACAACTGCTCGTCGCATCCGCCCTGATCGCCGTCATCCCTGTCGCCTCTGCACAGACCGGCAACAGCCGCCCGCAGCCGGTCGTCCAGCCGCTGACCATCCCGCTGCCCGCCGACAAACCCTATCCGGGCACCATGCAGCTGAAGGTTGATGCGACCGACGTCGCGCGCGGCATCTTTCATGTCCGCCAGACAATCCCGGTCGCCAAGCCCGGCAAGCTGACCCTGCTCTATCCCGAATGGCTGCCCGGCAAGCACGCGCCGCGCGGCGCAATCGCCGAAATGGCGGGGTTCAAACCCACCGCGGGCGGCAAGCCGCTGACCTGGACGCGCCAACCGACCGATGTCTATGCCTTCGACGTCGATGTCCCCGCCGGGGTCAAAAGCATCGACGTCGCGTTCGATTTCCTGTCGCCGACGCGCACCAGCGAGGGCCGCGTCGTCGTCACCCCGGCGATGATGAACCTGCAATGGGAGCAGGTCAGCCTGTACCCCGCGGGCTATTTCACGCGGCAGATCCCGGTGCAGCTGGAGGTGATCCTGCCCAACGGATGGACCGGCGCCGCGGCGCTCGACGGACTCAAGGTGGCGGGCAACCGCTACAGCTTCGCCCCGACCAATTACGAGGTGCTGATCGACAGTCCGATGTTTGCGGGCAAATATTTCCGCAAATGGGATCTGGGCAACAAGGTGACGCTGAACGTGGTTGCCGACGAGGCCAAATATCTGGAGGCGAGTCCCGATCATATCGCGCGGCACGCGGCGCTGGTGTCTGAAGCGGTCGCATTGTTCGGCAGTCGCCATTTCGACCGCTATGAATTTCTGCTCGCGCTCACCGACGAATTGGGCGGCATCGGCTTGGAGCATCATCGGAGCAGCGAGAACAGCCGCAACCCGGATTACTTCACCAAATGGGACGATAATGACAGTGAGCGCGGGCTGCTCCCGCATGAACTGACCCACAGCTGGAACGGCAAGTATCGCCGCCCCGACAAGCTGTGGACCCCCGATTTCCGTACTCCGATGCAGGGCAATCTGCTGTGGGTTTATGAAGGCCAGACGAGCTATTGGGATCTGGTCCTGGCAGGTCGGTCGGGCATCCAGTCGAAAGAGATGGTCCTGGCCGAATGGGCGACCAATGCCGGTTTTTACAGCACCCAGGCCGGACGCGCATGGCGGTCGGTCGAGGATACCACGCTCGACCCCGTTATCGGCGCGCGCAAACCCAAGCCCTTTGCCAGCTGGTCGCGCGGCGAGGATTATTACAATGAGGGATCGTTGACGTGGCTCGAGGCCGACCTGTTGATCCGCCAGGCGACGAACGATGCCAAAAGCCTCGACGATTTCGCGCGCGCCTTTTTCGGCGGGCGCGAGGGCGACTGGGGGCAGGACGGCTATGATTTTGACGATGTCGTCGCCGCGCTGAACGCCGTCCATCCCTATGACTGGGCCAGTTTCCTGCGCCAAAGATTACAGACGCCGGGGCAAGCGGCCCCGGTCGCCGGGATCGTGCGCGCGGGTTACCGGCTGGTGTGGCGCGACGCACCCAACGTCTATGACCGCGACCGCATGGCGCAGGCGAAAAACTATGACCTGACCCATTCGCTAGGGCTGACGATCGACAAGGACGGCATCGCCGGCGCGATCCTGTGGGATGGCCCGGCGTTCAAGGCCGACATTGTCAACGGCAGCAAGATCGTCGCGGTTGACGGTGTGAGTTACAGCAAGGATCGGCTGGAGGCCGCGATCCGCGCCGCAACCGACGGCAAGACGCCGGTGCGGCTGTTGGTCGAGCGCGGCGGCCGGTATCGCCAGATCGACATTGCTTATCACGACGGCCTGCGCTGGCCGCATCTCGAAAAAACCGGCAGTGGCCCCGACTGGTTCGATCGGCTATTGGCGCCGCGCCGCACACTTTAGGTGCCTCGGAATTCCGTTCGCATCGAGCGAAGTCGAGATGCCTCGAATTCGTTCACCGACGATGGGTGTCTCGACTTCGCTCGACACGAACGGCTAAGGGGCGCCCGACTCATGAAAACAAAGGACCTCCCATGCGCATCGACCTGATCCCCGCCGGCGACAGCCCGCCCGACAGCCTGAATGTCCTGATCGAAGTGCCGATCGGCGGCGAGCCGGTGAAATATGAATTCGACAAGGCATCGGGCGCATTGTTCGTCGACCGCTTCCTCCACACTCCGATGCGCTACCCCGCCAATTACGGTTTCATTCCGCACACGCTGGGCGACGATGGCGATCCGCTCGACGCGCTGGTCGTCGCACGCTCACCAATCGTTGCGGGCGCAGTGGTCAAATGCCGCCCGATCGGCGTGCTGATGATGGAAGACGACGCAGGCGGCGACGAGAAGCTGCTGTGCGTCCCGGTGAACAAGACCTTCCCCTATTACGCCGATGTCGCGAGCTACACCGACATGCCGCCGATCGTGCTGCAGCAGATCGAGCATTTCTTCACCCACTATAAGGATCTTGAGCCCGGAAAATGGGCCAAGCTCAACGGCTGGGGCGATGTCGATGAGGCCAAGCGCATCATCGTCGAATGCATCGAGCGCGCGAAGCAGGTCGGGTTCTAAAGAGCCTCGTCATTGCGAGGAGCGAAGCGACGCGGCAATCCAGAGTGTGCGTGAACCGCCCTGGATTGCTTCGCTTCGCTCGCAATGACGAGCTTCAGGACGAAGGCTCGTCGTCGTCCGGCAACATCCGCACATCGGTCCGCGGATAGGGAATCCGGATCCCCGCCTCCTTGAACCGGTCCCAGATGCCCAGGAACACCTCGCCCTGGATATTGCCCAGCCCCGCCTCGGGGTCCGAAATCCAGATGCGCAGTTCATGCTCGACCGCGCGTTCGCCGAACGCGGTGATCCACACCGCGGGTTCGGGTTCGTCGAGGATACGCGGGTTCGTCTTCGCGGTCTCGACGATCAGCCGCTGCGCGAGCCGCAAGTCGGCATCGTAAGGCACCGGAATCCGCATCCGCACCCGCACTTCGGGGCTGGCATAGCTCCAGTTCTCGACCGCCTGCGTCATCAGCAATTCGTTCGGGATCAGGTGCTTTTTGCCGTCGCGGGTCACGACGTTGACCGCGCGCACGCCGATCCTGGCAACGCGCCCCACATTAGGGACGCCGTTGAGCGCCGACGACCCGCCCATGCTGCTGCCATCGCCGACGACAATGATGTCACCGGGCTTGATCGAGCGGTCCATCAACAGGATGATCCCGGCGATCAGATTGCCGACGGTCTTTTGCAGGCCGAAACCAATTGCGAGACCAGCGGCACCCGAAAACACCGCAAGCGCGGTGAGGTCGATGCCGAGCAGATCGATGCCGAACAGCATGGCAAAGACGAACAACGCGATCGCGATCAGCTTTTCGGTCAGCAACCGCTGCGTCTGGTCGATATGGGTGTTGCGGCGGAGCAGCCATTTGGTCGCGCGCATGACGATCTTGACCGCCAGATAGAGCAGGACCGCGACGATAATTGTTGAAAACAAGCTATAGAGCGACAGGCGGTACGCGCCGACGTCGAGCCCAATCGCCTTCATCGCGACGACAGCACCGTCAATGCCTTCGCGCAGACCAGAGACGCTCATAAGACGGCGAATCCGCCTTCAAGATCGGCAATCAGGTCGGCAGGATCTTCGAGCCCGATCGACAGGCGGACGAGCGGATCGGTGTCGGTCCAGGCGGTCGCGGTGCGGATCGGATTGCTGGGCACGACCAGGCTTTCATAGCCGCCCCAGCTGAACCCGATGCCGAACAGTGACAGCGCGTCGATGAAACGGGCGCGGCCCGCGTCGTCGGCGCCTTTCAGGGTAAAGCCGAACAGCCCGCTGGTCCCGCCAAAGTCGCGCAACCAAATCTGATGGCCGGGGTCGCCCTCGCGCCCGGGGTGGAGGACACGCGCGACCTCGGGCCGCGCGACAAGCCAGTCGGCAACCACCAGACCATTTTTGCCGTGCCGCGCCATCCGCACGTCAAGCGTCCGCAGCCCGCGCAGCATCAGCGCGCAGTCGTCAGGCGAAACCGCCTGCCCCAGCTGATACGCGGCGCTGCGCAACCGCGGCCACACCGCTTTCGTCGCGGTCAGCGACCCCATCATTGCGTCGCTGTGGCCGCCGACATATTTGGTCAGGCTCATCATCGTCACATCGACGCCGTGCGCCAGCGCAGGGAACAGCAGCGGCGTCGCCCAGGTGTTGTCGAGCATCGTCAGCACCCCGCGCTCGCGCGCAACGCGGGAGATCGCCGGAATGTCCTGCACCTCAAAGGTCAGGCTGCCCGGCGATTCGAGGAAGATCAGCCTGGTTTGCGGCGTGATCAGGTCGGCGATGCCCGCGCCGAGCAGCGGGTCATAATAGGTCGTCGTCACGCCATAGCGCGTCAGCAACCCGTCGCAAAAGGCACGCGTCGGCTCATAAGCACTATCGACCATCAGCAGATGATCGCCCGGCGCGAGCAGCGCTAGCAGCCCCGCCGAATTGGCCGCAACCCCCGAGGGGTAGAGCAAAGTGCCCTCGGCGCCCGGCTCCATATCGGTCAGCGCATCGGCGAGCGCCCACACCGTCGGCGTGCCGCGCCGTCCATAATATAGCTTGTCATGCGTCGCGTGGCCGCGCGCCGCGAGGTCGGCCATATTGTCATAGAGGATCGTCGAGGCACGCCACACCGGCGGATTGACGACGCTGCCGCCCAGCCGCGGATCGCCCGTCCATTCGGGCCGCCGCCCGCCCTGTACCAATTTGGTCGCGGGGCGAAGGTTATCGTCGTCGCTCTTGCTCATACCCGCTGTGTTAGCGGACCCATGGGCAAAATCCAGTGGCTGCGGAAGTTACCGTCACCCCCGCCTTGGCGGGGGTGACGGGTTTCATTTTCAGGCCGCGCCGGTTGCCTTTGGCGTCGCGGGGTCGGCGCCCCATTCGGTCCAGCTGCCGTCATAAACCGCGACATCCTCTTTCCCGAGCAGATGCGCGCCGAACGCAACCACGGTCGCGGTCATGCCGCTGCCGCAGGTGGTGACGAGCGGCTTGTCGAGGTCGATCCCGGCGGCATCAAACGCGGCCTTCAGATCGTCGCCCTGTTTCCAGGTGCCGTCGGCGTTGAACAGCGCGCTGTGCGGCAGGCTGCGCGAATTGGGGATATGGCCTGGCGCGACGCCCGCACGCGGATCGCGTTCCTCTCCGGTGAAGCGCGCCGTGGGACGCGCGTCGACGACCTGTTCGGCGCCGCTGTCGATGTTAGCGAGGATCTGATCCTTGGTCCGCACCGCCTTGGCATCGCGCCACACGGTGAAGTGACGGTGGCGCAGTGTCTGTTTGCCCATTTCGAGCGCGCGGCCCTCGGCCTTCCACTTCGCCAGACCGCCATCGAGCAGCGCGACGTCGTGCGCGCCGAACAATTTCAAAAGCCACCAGGCGCGCGCCGCGCTTTTCAGCGGGCTGTCGTCATACAGTACAATGCGGCTGCCATCGCCAAGGCCCAGCGACTGCATGCGGCTGGCGAATTTTTCGGCCTGCGGCGCCATATTGTCGATATCGCTCGACGGATCGGTCAGTTCGGCCAGGTCCATGAACACGGCTCCCGGGATATGCCCCGCCTCATATTCGGCGCGCGCGTTGCGGCCGGCGTCATCCATGAATTTCGTCGCATCGACGATCCGCAGGTCCGAAGCCCCCAGTTCGCGTTCCAGCCAGTCGGTTGAGACCAAGGCGTCCATGTCATGCTCCTGTTGCGACCGATCGGAACCTTGTTGTCCCTTCGCCGGCCATCCTGTGCTGCTCTTTCCGGGGAGGACAAGCCTATGCCCCGCCGTGCCCTTTTTCAAGCACGGTGGCGCTGTGCCTCAGCCAATGCTGCGCTGCAACAAGAATTCGGTGCTTTGGGCGCGCGCGAACAAATCTATTGGGCGCGCTTGATCGCAGTGGCGCGCACGCCCGGGCGGTCGACCAGATAGGCGGCGCGATCAAGCGCCAGCGGCGCCAGCTTATCGCTGCCGCTCGCGCCCTGCTCGCGGCCAAGCACGAAACTGCCGGCATTCTGGCCAAACGCCTCGCCCTCGCCGTCCCAATGATAGGTCACATCGAGCGCGATCACCGGCACCAGCATCGGTTTGCCGCCGATCATCAGCGGCTCGATTGCGGCGCGCGGCAGCATGACCTCGGTCGACAACTCCTCGCCCGCGCCCGCATCGATGGTCATATCGTCGCGCAGCACGCTGCCCCCTGCCCCGTCGAAGAAGCGACCGAGCACAGCTTCGGGCATCGCCGACCCCTGATTGAGCGCGATGCGGACCATAAGTCCGGTCGCGGGCAAAATGCCCTGATTGATAAGGTGGAGCGAGAAGGCGACCACGACATGATCTGGCGCAAAGCGGATGCCGCGAATGTCGAGCGCCATACCAACCACAGCGCGGCGTTCGCCCGCCGCGCGATTGACCAGCGGCGATGCGGGCCGCGGTCCTGCGGGCAGCGGGAGGGGAGCAGGGGCAGGCTCTTGCGCAGACACGGGGCGCGGAGCTGGCGGCGTGGCCGAGCGCGGAACCGGTGGCGGGACGGCGGAACGCGGTGCGTCCACCACGGCGTCGTCGGCAGAACCCGCCAGCACCGGTCGGCGGCGCCAATACCACAGCCCGGCACCGAGCGCAGCGAGGACTGCGAGAACCCACGCCCAGAGCGGCGTACCCGAGGAGGATGCATCATCCGCCGTCGCCGCGACCGGCGTGGCTTCGGATTCGGGCACGGTCGCTACGGTCGGCGCCGCAACCTCAGACGTTGTCGTTTCTAGCGGCGGCAGATCGGAGCTGCTCTGCCCCGACGAATCGGGCGCAGCATCCGGGACTGCGGACGCCGCGCGCGGCGTGTCTGGGGCCGCGGTGTCGCGCCGCGTCGGACCCGGTGCGGCTGATGGAACAGTCGTCGTGGTCGGCTGCGTCGGCGTCACGCGCGGCGGTGCGGGGGTCGGAGTCGGCGCGGGGGTCGGCGTCGGCTGCTGCGCGCCTCGCCGTTCGTTCGGCGCAACCGGCGGCAGGCCGTTGTCGGACGGACCCTGCACCCCGGGGGCGCGGCCGTCGTTGGCGGGCGGAAGGCGGAAGATCGACGACGGCGCGGGGGTTGGCGTTTCCGTATCCTGCGCGCGCGCAGACGCGGTACCCATTAACGCGAGCGCCAGCGCAACCAGCGGCAAGCGTGCCGCGCTGCTGCTTTGCCCGATTTTCCTGTCCGTCATTATGATTCTGCGATCCCGAATTGTTCAAATATTTGGTTGGCGCCGCTGAATTGGCGCTGAACCCGGCGCATTTCCCATCAGATCGGTGACAAAGGCCGCGCTGCGCCCTAGACGGTTTCCATGAGTGATTCCAGCCATCCGCCGCTCGCGCCGAAACATCTTGGCCAGTCGAGCGACCTTCCTGCCGTGCCCGAGGCCGCGGTCCTCGACTATGTGCCCAATCCGCGCGTCGGCGAGCTGTATCTCGTGCGCTTTGCGGCGCCCGAATTCACCTCGCTCTGCCCGGTCACCGGCCAGCCCGATTTCGCGCATCTTGTTATCGACTACGCCCCCGGCGAAACGATCGTCGAATCAAAGAGCCTGAAACTGTTTCTCGGGTCGTTCCGCAACCATGCGGGGTTCCACGAGGACTGCACCGTCGGCATCGGTCGCCGCCTGTTCGACGAGATGCAGCCGCAATGGCTGCGCATCGGCGGTTACTGGTATCCACGCGGCGGCATTCCGATCGACGTCTTCTGGCAATCGGGCACACCGCCCGCAGGCCTGTGGCTCCCCGATCAGGGCGTCGCGCCCTATCGCGGGCGAGGATGAGATTTCATCTTTCCGTCACATATTGTTGACACTAGTGTAAACGCCATGACCGCAGCCTCGCTCCCGCACGACCATCCGATCGCCGTCGGTTCCGACCAGATCGACTTCATGGGGCACGTCAACAACGCCCATTATCTGAGCTGGGTGCAGGAAGCGGTGCTGTCGCACTGGCGCCATATTGCGCCGCCCGACGCGGTTGCGGCGCATCTATGGGTCGCGCTGAAGCACGAGATCACCTATCGCCGCCCCGCTTTTCTGGACGATCAGGTCATCGCGACGGTGATCCTGGAAAAGGTGCAGGGCGCGCGCGCTTTTTATGAGACGATCATCAAGCGCGGCGAAGATGTGCTGGCTGAGGTCAAGTCGAGCTGGTGCTGCATCGACGCCGAAACGCTGCGCCCGGCGCGGCTGGCGAGTGACGTCATCGCGCGGTTCTTTCCGGCTGAGAAGGTTTAGGTCGCATTCACCGAGCGAGGCGGGTGACATGGTCCCCGGCGAACGCCGGGGTCCAGGGCGTCGTAACGCTAACCTCGCTCTGGCACGCTCTGGACCCCGGCGTCCGCCGGGGAGCAAGAACGATCGGTCATCAACTGCCCCTAAGCCGCTTCAAACCGGATCGGCAGCCGCTTCAACCCCCCGACAAAAACCGATTCGACCCGCGCCGGTTCGCCCGTCAGTTCCAGGTTTTTGATTCGTGGCAGCAGTTCCTCCATCAAAATCCGCATCTCCATCCGCGCCAGATGCTGGCCGAGGCAGACATGCGCGCCGAAGCCGAACGCGATCTGCTGGTTCTTTTCGCGGTCGGGATTGAATGCGAACGGATCGCCGAACACATCTTCGTCGCGGTTGGCCGAGACATAGTTGAGCATCAGCCAGTCGCCCGCGCGGATCGTTTGGCCGCCGATCTCGACATCCTCTTTCGCGCTGCGCATGAAATGCTGGACCGGCGTGGTCCAGCGAATCGCTTCCTCGATCAGCCCCGCCTTGTCGCTGTCGGCGGCGCGAAAGCGTTCGAACAGCACCGGATTCTTCGCCAGCTCCATGATCGCCCCCGCGGTCGAGGCGCTCGTGGTGTCGTGCCCCGCGGTCGCGACGATCATGTAATAGCCCGACATTTCGCGGTCGGGGATCTGTTCGCCGTTGATCGTCGCATTGGCGATGACCGTCGCGATGTCCTCGCGCGGATTGGCCCGGCGGTCGGCGGTCAGCGCGCCAAAATATTTGGTGAAGTCGGCGATGACATAGTCGAGCATCGCGATCGCCTGTTCGGCACTGGTGATCGCCTCGCGGCTGCGGTTGAGTTCGGGATCGGTCGGGCCGAACAATTGCTGGGTCAGCATCAGCATCCGCGGCTCGTCCTCGGCCGGCACCCCCAAAATGTCCATGATGACGCGCAGCGGATAATGCGCCGCGACGTCGCGGGCGAAGTCGCACTCCCCGCCCTGCGCCAGCATATGATCGACCGTCTCGCGCGCAATTTGCCGAATGCGATCTTCGACGATCTTCAGGTTCTTCGGCATGAACCAGCTCTGGGTGAGCAGCCGGTACTTCATGTGATCGGGGGCGTCCATCTGGACCAGCGAGCGGATCAGATGGCCGTCATTGTTCGGGGTCGCGGCGCGCGCCAGCGCTTCGCCGTCGCGATTGGTCAGCACCGTCGGGCGGATGCCGTTCGCAAACCGCTGCGGATCGCGGCTGATCGCCATAATGTCGGCGTGGCGGGTGACGAGCCAGAAAGGGTCGTGATCGTGATTCTCGGCGACCGCCAGCGGCGCGTTGGCTCGCGCCCACGTCAGCTGCTCGTGCAGCGGATCCCATTGGCCGTATGCGACGGGGTCGACGACGGCGGCGGCTACCTCTCCAGGCAATATCGGTTTTGTCATGCAACCTATGCTGCCGCGATTCGCGGTGGGAGTCGAGGGCTTAGACGTCGGCCAATCGCTATGCGACTTGCGGCGCGCCCGCGGGCATCGCGCTGGCCCATTCGGCGCGCGCCTCGCGAATCATCGCTTTCAGCGCGTCGGCGTTTTGCTGCCATGCTGCGGCGACCGGCACGCTCCACGCTGGTCCCGCTGCCAAGCCCAATTCCGCGACCGTCATGTCGATGAAGGCGTCATATTCGGCGATCGGCAACGCGCCATAGCGGCGATGGGTGAACACCAGCTCGGCGACGAGCGGCCAGACCCAGTCCTCGCCTTTGGCTAGCCCGAACATCATCTGCAGCGTCTCGTCGGTCATCCGCCGCGATGCGGCATCGACCGAAATGAAGCTGGAGCGGCGGTCGGGATAAGCGGCGAAGAAGCGCTCGAACAGTGGATGGCGGATGTCGATGCCTGCGTCGGCGACGGAGATCAGGCTCGCCTCCATCAACGCGGCATCGGCCTCGCTCACTTGAACAAGCTGCCCAAAATCCCGCGCATCAGCTGGCCGCCGAATTTTCCCGCGACCTGCCGCCCAATGCTCGTTGCCGCCGAGCGCGCTGCCGACTGGACCATCTTTTCGGTCATCGACGGCTTGGCGGCTTCGCGTGCCGCCGCCTTTTCGAGGCGCAGCCGCTCACGTTCTTCGGCGGCTTGCACCTTTGCCGCCTCTTTCGCCGCGATCGCTGCCTGTTTGTCGGCTTCGACCTGCGCCTTGGCTTCGATCGCGGCGGCCTGCGCCTGATCCGCTTTCATCGCCAGCAGTTCCTCGGCGCTTTCGCGATCGACGAGCGTGTCATATTTGCCCTCGACCGGCGAGATCGACTTGATGATCGCGCGTTCCTTGGCGTCGAGCGGCCCGGCACGCGAGCACGGCGGCTTGATCAGCGTGCGTTCGACCGGCGACGGCGCGCCGTCGGGCATCAGCAGCGACACCAGCGCTTCACCAACTTTTAGCTCGGTAATCTCGCGCGCGACATCGATCTTGGGGTTAGGGCGGAAGGTCTCGGCGGCGGCCTTGACCGCTTTCTGGTCACGCGGGGTGAAGGCGCGCAGCGCGTGCTGGACGCGGTTGCCAAGCTGGCCCGCGACATCTTCGGGAATGTCGATCGGGTTTTGGGTGACGAAATAGACGCCGACGCCCTTGGATCGGATCAGGCGGACGACCTGTTCGATCTTTTCGGTCAGCGCCGGCGGCGCGTCGTCGAACAGCAGATGCGCCTCGTCAAAGAAGAAAACGAGCTTGGGCTTGTCGGGATCGCCGATCTCGGGCAGCGTTTCGAACATCTCGGACAGCAGCCAGAGCAGGAAGGTCGCATAGAGCTTCGGGCTCGCCATCAGCTTGTCGGCGGCGAGGATGTTGACATAGCCGCGGCCATTGTCGTCGCAGCGGATCATGTCCTGGATGTCGAGCGCGGGTTCGCCGAAGAAATGCGCGCCGCCCTGGCTTTCGAGCGTCAGCAATTGGCGCTGGATCGTGCCGACGGTGGCTTTCGACACATTGCCATATTTGGTGGTGAGTTCGTCGGCATTCTCGGCACACCACACCAGCATCGCCTGTAAATCGCCCATGTCGAGCAGCAGCAGATTCTGTTCGTCGGCGACCCGGAAGGCAATCGCGAGCACGCCTTCCTGCACCTCGTTGAGTCCCATCAGCCGCGCGAGCAGCAGCGGCCCCATTTCGGAAATGGTGGTGCGGATCGGGTGACCCTGTTCACCGAACAGGTCCCAGAAGATCACCGGATTGTCGCGGTACGCCCATTCGGTGTCACCGATCTCGGCGGCGCGCGCGGCGAAAATGTCGTGCATCTTCGACATCGGGCTGCCCGCCATCGCCATGCCGGAAAGGTCGCCCTTCACATCGGCGACGAACACCGGAACGCCGACCGCTGAAAAGCCCTCGGCCAGCCCCTGCAAGGTCACCGTCTTGCCGGTGCCGGTCGCCCCGGCGATCAGCCCGTGACGGTTGGCGCGTTTCAGCACCAGCGACTGACGCGGCCCATCGGCCGCGCCGCCGCCGCCGAGGCCGATGTAGATTTCGCTCGCCGTGCTGCCGTCGCTCACCCGCTGTCCTCCGTTTGAAAGTCTGTTTCGAGGTCTAGAGCGGCAGCGCGGGTCAAGCAATCGACAAACCAGCGCGGTTCACCCAGACGGAGCGGCGCAGCGGAAAACTGCCGAACTTCACACGCGAATCGCATTTCGGGGCGGCGTAACCCGCAGACCAATGCGGAGCCTAAAGCCACAAAAGCCCCGCATGCGTCGGCCGATACTGTGGCCTTTGTGGCTTTAGCGAATTGCTCCGGGAGCAGCGCCGGGACGAAGGCGCATGCCGGAGCGATATGGGGCCCAAGATCATCCGGCCGAATAGATCATGCCGCAATATTGTAGGAAAGACTTTTCGGATCACGCCAGAGGGTGGCGGCTAACGACCAGAACTTGTCTTTGATCCTCCCTGTGGCGGAGCCATAGGGAGGGGACCGCTTGCGCAGCAAGGGGTGGAGGGGCCGAACGGTCGTGCCATGGCCCCTCCGTCAGCGCTTCGCGCTGCCACCTCCCCATGGCTTCGCCACAGGGAGGATCTTAACCCCATCGTCATCCCGGACTTGGTCCGGGCGCCCGTTGCTCTGGATACCGGATCAAATCCGGTATGACGAAGGAGGGGAAGTCTGGGGCCGCTTCCCACCCCAAAGCAATCACCGCACCAACCCATCACCACATGATGAAGGCGTTGAGCTTGTTCCCATCCGGATCGCGGAAATAGCCCGCGTAGAACCCCTCGCCGCGCGGTCCCGGGGGGCCTTCGCAGGTGCCGCCGTTGGCGAGCGCGATGTCGTAGAGGCGCTGAACCTGTTCTTTGTCTTTCGCCTCGAGCGCCACCATCACGCCGTTGCCGACGCTCGCGGCGTTGCCGTCGAACGGCTTGGTCAGCCCGATGCCCGCCGCGCCGCCGGGCTTGCCCCACGCGATAAAGCCGTCGAACTCCATCATCCGCGGCGTATCGAGTTCGGCGGCTATCGCATCATAAAAGACTGCCGCCTTCGCCAGATCGCTGGTTCCCAAAGTCACATAGCCAATCATTATCCATCCTCCCGACTCGGTTACGTCGGAACATAATAGGAACATTGCTGAGCGCGAGCAAATGAAAAGGGCGCCGGATCCGATGATCCGGCGCCCCTTCTGATTGGGTCAAAGCGCCAAGGCCTATTTCACCCGGACTGCGATGAACGCCGATGGGCCGCCGCGGCGCAGGATTTCGAGCAACACGGCATCGCGTCCCGCCCGTTTCGCATCGGCGACCGCCTTCGCCAGCGCATCGCTGGTCGCAACCGGCACCCGGTTGGCGCTGAGAATGACATCGCCGCGGCGCAGCCCCTTGCGGCCAGCATCGCTGTTAGCCGAAGCGGCGCCGATCACCAGACCCTTGGTTCCGGCATCGACCCCCACGGCGCGCGCGATGTCAGGCGTCACCACCTGTACCGACAGGCCCAGCTCTTCCTGGATCGCCTTGTCGGCGGCGCCGGTCGGATCCTCGGGCTCGGTCTGCTCCTCTTCGGGATCGAAGTTGGTACCTGCCAGCTCTTCCTCGGGCGGACGGGTGCCGACCAGGACGTTCAACGTCATCGGCTTACCGTCGCGAATGATCTCGAGCGGGATGCGCGTCCCGGGCTTGGTGTTCGAAACGATGTAAGACAAAGTCTGCTGCGGCGTGACCTCCTTGCCGTTGACCTTGGTCACCACGTCGCCGCGCTTGAGGCCAGCCTTTTCGCCCGCTTGCGCCGGTTCGACGCGCTGGATGAACTCGCCGCGATCCTTGGGCAGGCCAAGGGCCGCCGCCAGATCCTCGTCGACCGGCGCGATGCCGATGCCGAGATAGCCACGCTCGATCTTTGCACCCGAACGCAGGGAGTTGATCACCGGGATTGCGGCCTCGGCGGGAATCGCGAAATTGACCCCGATGTTCGCACCGACGGGCGAGATCAGCATATTGTTGATGCCGACGACATTGCCCTGCAGATCGAACAACGGCCCGCCCGAATTGCCGCGGTTGATCGCGGTATCGGTCTGGATATAGCGGTCATAGGCGCCCGACTGGCCAATGCTGCGCTGCACCGCCGAAATGATGCCCGCGGTCACCGTCGAACCAAGCCCGAGCGGGTTGCCGATTGCGACGACCCAGTCGCCGACGCGCGCGGTGCTGCTGTCGGCGAACTTCACGAACGGCAGGCCGGTCGCGTCGATCTTGAGCAGCGCCAAATCGGACGCGACGTCGCGTCCGACGATCGTCGCGCGATATTCCTTCTGGTTGGTCAGCGTTACCGTAACCTGATTGACGGCCTCGCCGCGCGGCCCGCCCGAAATCACATGGTTGTTGGTGACGATATAGCCGTCGGTCGAGATCAGGAAGCCCGAGCCGCCGCCCTGCTGTTCCTGCGTGATCGGTTCGCGCGTCCCGGCGAGCGGGTTGATACGGGTGCCGAGCGTGACTTCCTGCTTAGTCGAGATGTTGACCACCGCGGGCTGCAATTGTTCGACCAGATCGGCGAAGCTTTCGGGTGCCCCCGAACGCGGCACGACCTTGGCGATTTCGCTCGATTCATTCTGCGCGACCTGCGCGCCGACGGGAGACTGGGTGACCAGCGCCAGCGCGGTGCCACCCGCCAGCAAGGCCGAAGTGATGCCATAAACATAACGCACGATCGGTAATCCTCTTCTCATCCGAAAAATTCAACAACCCCGGCTGCGGCGGTTTGCGGCGCAGCGGCTGAACACCAATTGAACATGAACGGGCGCTTTCGGTTCCATTCACCGGCGCGCCGGATCGCATCAACCGCCGCTAAAACGCTTCAGATATTCATTGTCAGGCGACATGATGATCGACGTCCCGCCCTGGTTATTTTCGCCCAGGAAGGTCTGACGATAGCTTTGCATGGCGCGATAGAAGTCATAAAATTCGGGATCCTTGCCAAAGCTGGCGGCGTAGATGCGCGCCGCTTCACCATCGGCGTTACCGCGGATGATCTGCGCTTCCTTTTGCCCTTCGGCGCGGATCGCGGTGGCTTCCTGCTGGCGCGCCGATCGCATGCGGTTATAGGCCGCGATTAGCGTCGCACCTTCGGGCAGGTCGGCGCGCTTGATCCGCACATCGATGACTTCGGCGCCGTACTTGTTCGCCTCGCGGTTGAGCGCGATCTGGATATTGTCCATCACCGCGCCGCGTTCGGGCGACAACAAGGTCGCAAAGGTGCGCTTGCCGAGCTCGTTGCGCAGCGACGACCCCAGGATCGTCGCTAGCTGCTGCTGCAATCGCTCCTCGGTGCGGATCGCGGTGTACATGCGCACCGGATTGGTGATGCGGAAGCGCGCAAAGGCGTCGACCTGCAAGCGTTGCTGGTCGGTCGACAGCACCTGCTGGCGCTCCATGTTCACGCCCATGATCCGCTTGTCGATATATTGGATGTTGTCGGTGAACGGGACGCGCAGGACAAGCCCCGCGCCCGAGGCACCGAAATCCTCATTCGCCTTGTAGCGGTTCACGGTGCGCTCGATCTCGCCGAAGCGCAGGATCAGCGCCTGCTTGTCCTCGGGGACAATCGCCAGCGACTGCGACAGGATGACGAGCAAGGCGACGACGCCGACAAGCAGGCGGACGGGATTCTGAGTGAGCGAATTCAACATCATTCGCCTCCCTTCGTCGCCGCGGCGGGCGGGGTGGCGGGAATCCGTCTCTGGACCTCATTGAGCGGCAGATAGGGGGTTACTCCGCGCGCCTCGACGACGGTCTTGTCGACATTCGACAACACATTCTCCATCGTTTCATAATAGAGGCGCTTGCGGGTGACCCCTGGCGCCAGCCGATATTGTTCGTAAATCTGGTCGAACGCCGCGGTGTCGCCGCGCGCGCGCTCCAGCACCTGCTGTTGATAGGCGCGCGACAGGTTGATCGCCGATTCGCGCTCCTGCAACGCCGCGGTGACTTCCTTGAAGGCATCGTCGACCTGGCTCGGCGGGTCGGCCTGGCGGATCGCGATGCCCTGGATCGCCACACCGGCGCGATATTGATTGAGCAGTTCCTGCATGCGTTGCTGGACCTGCGCCTCGATCTCGACGCGGCCGGGGCCGATGGCATCGGTCAGGTTGAAGTTGGCGACGGTGGCGCGCATCGAACTTTCAGCGACCTCGCGGATCGTGCCTTCGGGATCGGCGAGCTGGAAGAAGAACAGCTCGGGATCACGCACCGACCAGCGCACTTCATAGGCGAGATCAACGAGGCTCTGGTCGCGGGTCAGCACGAAATTCTCGTCGGTCGCGTTGGGCGAGCCAACCGCCATGGTACGGATGGCGCGGACGTCCTCGAGCCGGATGCGCTCGATCGGTGCCGGCCAGGTGAATTTAATCCCCGGACCGACGGTACGCGAGTAGCTGCCCAGCCGTGTTACGACGCCCTCTTTCTCGGGCGGCACAACATGCCAGGTTGAAAACAGAAGCCAGAGCGCCACCACGGCGAGCACGCCCCATTTCCAGAATTTCGCCGAATCGCCCAGATCGAACTGGCCCCCGCCGCCCGAACCGCCGCCGCCAAAGCCGCCGCGTCCTTTGCGCAGCAGCTCATCGAGCGCCGAGGGGCCGCGCGGCTTGCGGGCGCGATTGATGTCGATCGGGTCGGGGGTCACCCACGGGTTGCGCGGGCCGGGCTTTTTGCCGTCGCCAGACCCATCGCTCCCGCCGTCGCCGTCGCCGCCCCCACTGCCTTTGCCGGGACCATTGCCCCACGGGCTGTTCGCCATCAGGCTGATCGCCTCGAAAAATTGCCGCAATCCTCTCGGGCTGCGGCGTTCGATATTGCCGTCGATATTATCGTTCATAAGGCTTTTATAGGGTCGGCGCGCGCGATTAACAGGGGGTGCGCGCGAAAATGGGTGGCAATATACCCGCGCATGCCTATCTGCCGCGGACATGACCGATCAAAGCGCCGACATCGCCCGCCTGACCGCCGCCGCCACACAGCTGAGCGAGGGCCGCACATCGGGGTTGCGCTTGCTTGACGACAACGGCTTGCTGGCGGTCGTGCTCGACGTTTCGGGGCTGGCGGTCGAGGACCGCAAACCGCTCGAGGACAAGCTGCGCGCGGGCCTGCTGACCGAAGCGGGGGTCAGCGAGGTCCGCATCGCGATGACTGCCGAGAAAAGGTCGATGACGATCGTCGCGGTCGGCAGCGGCAAGGGCGGGGTCGGCAAATCGACCCTCGCCGCCAATCTGGCGGTCGCGCTGCAGCGGCGCGGGGTCAAGGTCGGGCTGGTCGACGCCGATATCTATGGCCCGTCGCAGCCCCGCCTGATGGACAGCGAAGGCGTCAAACCCGAATCGCGCGGGTCGAAACTGATCCCCGTCCCCAACGCTTACGGCGTGCCGATGCTGTCGACCGGCCAGATCGCCGCGCCCGGGCAAGCGATCGCGTGGCGCGGACCGATGGCGGGCAAGGCGCTGGAGCAACTGGTCGATGCCAGCTGGGGCGACATCGACACGCTGATCGTCGACCTCCCGCCCGGCACCGGCGACGTCCAACTGACGATGATCCAGAAGCACAAGCCCGCGGGCGCGGTGATCGTGTCGACGCCGCAGGACCTGGCGCTGATGGACGCGACGCGCGCGATCAGCCTGTTCGAACAGGCCGAGGTACCGATCATCGGGCTGGTCGAGAATATGGCGGGCTATGCCTGCCCGCATTGCGGCGAGGTCAGCGACCCGTTCGGCAGCGGCGGCGCCGAAGCGGCGGCCAAGACGATGGGCCTCGACTTCCTCGGCCGCGTCCCACTATCGATGGGCATCCGGCTGGCCAGCGACGGCGGCGTTCCGCCCGCGGCCGGAACCGACCCGACGGGCGAGCCGTTCCATGCGATAGCGGCAAAGGTCGCCGAGTGGCTGCAAGCGCGCAAACAGGGGTAAAGCGATATGGCGATCAACGACGAAGGCGAAATTCGCGAGCTGCTCGGGCAAAAGCGCCGCATCGCGGTGGTCGGCGCCTCGCCCAATCCGGCGCGCGCGTCGAACGGCGTCCTCGCTTTTCTGGTCGCGCAGGGTCACAATGTGATCGCGGTCAATCCGGGGCATGCCGGGACGACGATCCACGGCGCGCCGGTCGTCGCTACGCTCGCCGATGTCGAACCCCCCGCCGAAATCGTCGATATTTTCCGCAACAGCGACGACGCCGGGTCGGCGGTCGACGAAGCGATCGTCCATGGCGCCAAGACGGTGTGGATGCAGCTGGGCGTCATCAACGACGCCGCGGCGAAGCGCGCCGATGCGGCGGGGCTGACGGTGGTCATGGACCGCTGTCCCAAGATCGAGATCCCGCGGCTCGGCCTGCTGAAATGAAAGCGGCGCTGACCCTTGTCGCTGCAATCGCGTTGACGGGCTGCGCGACGACCCCCGCCGCCAGCAACCCGCAGGATGAATTCTTCGCGGCGCTCACCGCACATTGCGGCAAGGCCTATGCCGGTAAACTCGCCAGCAATCAGGACGCCGATGCCGATATGCGCGGCAAGGCGATGGTGATGCATGTGCGCAGCTGTACGCCCGACCGCATCGAAATCCCCTTTCATGTCGAAGGGCTTGGCCCCGACGGCGGCTGGGACCGGTCGCGCACCTGGATCATCACCCGCACCGGCACCGGCCTGCGCCTGAAGCACGATCATCGCCACGCCGACGGCAGCAAGGACGAGCTGACGATGTACGGCGGCGACACCGCCGACGCCGGGACAGCGGCGCGCCAGACCTTTCCGGTCGATGCCGATTCGATTGCGCTGTTCACCCGCACCGGGCGCAGCGTGTCGAACACCAATATCTGGTCGATCGAAACAACGCCCGACGGTTTTACTTATGGCTTGAGCCGCGAGAGCCGCGATTTTCGCGTGACCTTCGATTATAGCCAGACGATCGCCCCGCCTCCCGCGCCGTGGGGGTGGTAAAAATGATCCTCCCTGTGGCGAAGCCATGGGGAGGTGGCAGCGCGAAGCGCTGCCGGCGGGGCGATGACACTACCGTCGCAAAGCCCCTCCACCATCCGCTTCGCGGACGGTCCCCCTCCCCATGGCTTCGCCACAGGGAGGATCGCGTTCCACCAAAAGCCTTTGCCACGCCGACTCACCCCGCTTATCAGCGTCAGCGATGGTGGGCATTCGCGACACGGCTCTGAAAAACAAATCGCGGCTGCCACAGGTCAGCCGCCGCCAGATGCTGGTCGGCGCGACCGCGGCGGGCGGGCTGGCGATCGCGTGGAGCCTGTGGCCGCGCGACTATCAACCGAACGTTACCGCCGCGCCCGACGAACATGTCTTCAACGCCTTTCTGAAGATCGGCGATGACGGGCATATCAGCGCGGTCGTTCCGCAATGCGAGATGGGCCAGGGCGTCACGACGCTGCTGCCGCAGATCATGGCCGACGAATTGGGCGCCGACTGGCGGACGATCGCGGTCGAAACCGCGCCGATCAGCCCACTCTACACCAACATTTTGCTGGTCGACGAGGATAGCGCGGTGTTCACCCCGCGCGCCGGTGTCCCCGATTTCGTGTCCGACGTGCGCAGTTGGGCGCGTCGCGAATGGGCGGTGCGCCACGCAGTAATGCTGACCGCGAACAGCTCGTCGGTGCGGATGTTCGAGGGGCCGTGCCGCGCCGCAGCGGCGCAGGCGCGGGCGCTGTTGATGATGGCCGCGGCGGCGCGCTGGGACGCCGATTGGCAAGACTGCGACACGCAGGATGGCTTCGTCATATTGGGCAAGAAAAAGCTGCGTTTTGGTGAGCTTGCCGCCGCCGCGGCAGAGCTCGAACCGCCCGCCGAACCTGTCTATCGCGCCAGCAGTGGCGACCCGCTCTACGGCAAGGAACTGACGCGGCTCGACCTGCCCGCCAAGATCGACGGGTCGGCGAATTATGCCGGTGACATCCGCCTGCCCGACATGGTGTTTGCGGCGATCCGGCAAGGCCCGCTGGGCGCGACGCGGCTGAAAAGCATCGACCGCAAGCAGGGCATGGCCGCGCCGGGTCTGCTCTACGTCGTCACCCACGAACGCTGGGTCGCGGCGGTCGCGCGCAATTGGTGGGCCGCCAACCGCGCGCTCGACCGCTTCGCGCCGGTGTTCGAAACCGCCGGAACGCCGATTTCGACCGACCGGATCGACGCGGCGCTGAAACAGGCGCTGAAGGACGGCGGCTATCGCATATCGCACAAGGGCGACGTGGCCGAAGCGATGACCGGACGAACCAAAATCGCCGCCGAATATGCCGTCGCCCCCGCCCTGCATGCGCCGATCGAAACGCGCAGCGCCACTGCTGCCCCCGATGGGGCGCGGCTGCGCGTCTGGGTCGCGACGCAGGCGCCCGCGCAATGCCGCGATGCGATCGCGCAAGCGACGGGGCTGGCGGCAAGCGATGTCATCCTGTTCCCGATGATGGCGGGCGGTTCGTTCGACGCCTGCCTGGACCATAGCGCCGCGGTGCAGGCGGCGATCATCGCGCTGCAAATCAAGCGTCCGGTCCAGCTCGCATGGTCGCGCGCCGAAGAAATCATGCGTCTGCCGCCCCGCGCCCCGGCGCGAGCGCGACTGTCCGCGACGCTGAACGCCGCAGGCGGGATCGACGCGCTGGTGACCCGGATCGCGGTGCCGCCGACCAATCACGAGGTGCGTGCGCGGCTGTTCGATAATATCCCCGCCGACATCGCCCAGCGCGCCGCCACGGGCAGCGACGACGCCGCCGCGGTCGAGGGCGCGGCGAGCAGCTATACGATTCCGCACCATGCGGTCGATCACTGCCCTGCCGACATCGGGCTGCCTACGGGGCGCTGGCGCGGCAATGCCGACAGCTACACCGCCTTTTTCACCGAATCTTTCATCGACGAAATGGCGGCCCGTGCCGGCACCGACGGCTTGTCCTATCGCATCGCGATGCTTGGCGACGCGCCGCTGCTCGCACGCTGCCTGCTGACCGCGACCAGCCTTGGCGGCTGGGAGGGCGGCCTGTCGGGGACGGCGCAGGGGCTGGCGTGCCACAGCATGCGCGGCAGCCATATAGCGCTGATGGCGACCGCGCGGCAGAGCGACAAGGGGTTGCAGGTCGAACAACTGGTTGCGGTCGTCGACGCGGGGCGCCTCGTCAATCCGTCGGTCGCGCGCCAGCAGATCGAGGGCGGGTTGATCTTTGGCCTCGCCGCCGCTGTCGGCGCCACCACCGATTATGAGGGCGGCGTCGCGACGGCGCGCAAGCTGGGCCAGCTTGGCCTGCCGCGCCTGTCGCAGACCCCGCAGATATTGGTCGAATTCGTCGACAGCGACCGCGAACCCGGCGGGCTGGGCGAAATCGCCGTCCCCGTCGTTGCACCCGCGATTGCCAATGCGATGTTCGCCGCGACCGGTCGCCGCATCCGCCGCATCCCGCTTTCGGCGCACCCGCTATGACCCTGCCCCCCGATCATCCGCCCGTCGCCGCACCCCGCATTGGATTGCTGCTCGTCAACCTTGGCACCCCCGACGCGCCCGATGCGCCGTCGGTCCGGCGCTACCTGGCCGAGTTTCTGTCCGACCGCCGCGTCGTCGAAATCCCGCAAATCCTGTGGCAGCCGATCCTGCGCGGCATCATCCTGACCACCCGGCCCAAAAAATCCGCGCATGCTTACGCGCAGGTGTGGACCGAAAACGGATCGCCGCTCGCCGCGATCACCCGCGCGCAAAGCGAAGCGCTGCAACCGCTGTTCGGTGATGCGGCGCAGGTCGCCTATGCGATGCGCTACGGCAAGCCCGCGATCGGCCCGGCGATCGACGCGCTGATGGCGGCAGGGTGCCGACGCATCCTGATCGCGCCGATGTATCCGCAATATTGCGCCGCAACGACCGCGACAGTGGTCGATGCAGTGGGTGAGCATCTGAAAACGCTGCGCTGGCAGCCCGCAGTGCGCTATCTGCCGCCCTATCATGACGACGCCGCCTATATCGGCGCGCTGAAGACGTCGGTGGAGGCCGGACTGGCCGCGCTCGATTTCACCCCCGACGTGCTGCTCGCAAGCTTCCATGGCATGCCCGAACGCACGCTGCACTTGGGCGATCCCTATCATTGCCAGTGCCGCAAGACGGCGCGGCTGCTGTCCGAAGCGATGGGCCGCCCGATCGAGGTCGCGTTCCAGTCGCGCTTTGGCCGCGCCAAATGGCTCGAACCCGCGACCGACACCCAGCTCGAAGCGCTCGGTAAAGCAGGCCAGAGCGTCGCGATCTTTGCCCCCGGCTTTTCCGCCGACTGCCTGGAGACGCTCGAAGAGCTGGCGATCCGGGGCAAGGAGCAGTTTGAGGCCGCGGGCGGTGATCGCTTTGCCTATCTGCCATGCCTGAATGCCGAAGCTCCCGGCATGGCAATGCTCGAGACGCTGGTGCGCCGCGAACTCGCAGGCTGGCTATAGTTACCAAGTGTTTAGGTTGATGCGCTAGATTGCTCCGACGCGGCACCGAAACGGTCCGGCCGCGGCAATTTGGAGATACGCGATGAACCAGATCCAATCGGCAGCGCTGACGCTCGCCGGGATCGTGCTGGCCTTTGCCGTACTCGTTTTTGCCATATGGTGGCTGCGCCGTCCGCGCACCGCCCCTGCCGCGCCGCGCGCGCCGCGCGTTGCGGGCGAAAGCCGGATGCCCAAGCTGTCGCGCAAGGCGAAGGTTGAGGTCGAGCCGGTCGAAATCTCTGCCGCCCGGCTGGCGCGGGTCAGCGGCAAGGCGCCGCTCGAACCACAGGCGGCGACCAACTATGATTATCGGCAAGTGCCTGCCCCAGATGGCGAGGCCGAAGCGGTCGAGGCCACGCTCGAAGCACTGGCGTCCGAGGTCGAAGACGAAGCGCATCGGATCGAAACGGCCGAGGTCGGAGCCGTCACCCTCCGCCTCGTGCCGCAGATCCCGCTGCGCGATGCGATCTCGACCAACAGCTGGCTCGGCGGACGGCCGCGCTTGCCCGAAGGAATGGTTTGGCCGCAGATCGACGGCGAGCCCGCCGACTTCCTCGCCCAGATCGATTGCGCCAGCCTGCCGCCCGCATTGTGGGACGGGCTCGGGCCGCGCGATGGCGCGCTCGCCTTTTTCATCCATCGCCGCGGCTATCATATGCAGGTGCTGCATCTACGCGATACCGATGTTGCGGTAGCGCCGCCGCTCGCGCTCGATGATCCCGATGGGTGGTTCGGTCCGCACGGCGGCCTGCGCTTCGGCGACCTCGAATCTTTTGCGGTGCGCGCCTTTCCCGAATGGCCGGTCGATCTGGTCGCGGTGCGCCCCGGCGAGCCCGATCCGCGCGTCGAGGCCGATCCGAACGACATTGGCGCGACGCTCTACAACCGCAGCTACGACATCGCCGATCCCGCCTTTCATCCGTTCGATTGGGGCAGCATGACCGCAATGGTCGCCATCCTGGAAATGCGGCTCGACCGGTTGACGACCGACGCGGCACCGGCCCCCGGCGCAAGCGCTGAGGTCATTGTCGCATCGGAACAGCGCGCCGCGATCAACCGCGAAGCGCGCGACCGCGCTGCGGAGATTATCGCCATTGTCCGCGAGAGTGCCGCCAAAGAAGCGTTTTTGGCAAGCGATGCCAGCGCGGTGATGGCGGCGCTGCACGCGATCCATTGGGTAAAGGCCGTCCACCGCATCGACCCCGAAACCGGCGCCGAGGTCCACGATACCATCACCCTGCCGCTGACCACGCACCGCGCCGACGCCGCTCTGTGGGTGCATGATTATCAGGCGATCCTGTTCGACCGCGCCAAGCACGTTTGGTGCGCGAATCCGGACAGCCTGTCGGCGCCGATGCGCGCCTTTTACGAGCCCTATTGGCGCGACCTCGCAGACCGCGAAATGGCGGCGATCGGGCATGAACCCTTTCGTTATGTCCATGATTATGACGAGGATCGCGACGCGGTGCTGCTCGAACTGCCGACCAGCGGGTTGATGAGCCGGATGTTCGGCGACTGCGACAATCTGGTGGTGACGATTGACAAGGCCGACCTCGCCATCGGCGACTTTTCCCGGCTGCGCGTCCAGGTGAGCAACTAGCCCGCTGAAGTGCTTTGCGATTGACGTTCCGGTAAACTTGCAGCGCCCCGCAGCGCGCCCTAGTCTGGCGCCATAATATTGTGGGAGGCTTGATTCATGGCACGCGTAGCAATCGTCACCGGCGGCAGCCGGGGCATCGGGGAGGCAATCAGCCTCAAATTGCAGGAACAGGGCGTCACCGTCGTCGCCAACTATGGCGGCAACGACGAAAAGGCGAAGGCGTTCACCGAACGCACCGGCATCGCCGCGATGAAATGGGATGTTGGCGACCATCAAGCCTGCCTCGACAGCTGCGCGCGCATCGCGGAGGAATTCGGCCCGGTTGACATCGTCGTCAACAACGCCGGGATCACCCGCGACGGCACCCTCGCCCGGATGAGCTACGACGACTGGCACGATGTGATGCGCGTCAACCTTGGCGGCTGTTTCAACATGGCGAAGGCGACCTTCGGCGGCATGGTCGAGCGCGGCTGGGGCCGCATCGTCAACATCGGGTCGATCAATGGGCAGGCAGGCCAATATGGCCAGGTCAATTACGCCGCCGCCAAATCGGGCATCCACGGCTTTACCAAGGCGCTGGCGCAGGAAGGCGCCAAGAAGGGCGTCACGGTCAACGCGATCGCGCCGGGCTATATCGACACCGACATGGTCGCCGCGGTCCCGCCGCAGGTGCTGGAAAAGATCGTTGCCAAGATTCCGGTCGGGCGCCTGGGCCAGGCCGACGAAATTGCGCGCGGCGTGGCGTTTCTGTGCAGCGAGGATGCGGGGTTTGTGACCGGATCGACGATGTCGATCAATGGTGGGCAGCATATGTATTAAGCGAGAGGAGACCTCTCTTCCCGTTCGTGTCGAGCGAAGTCGAGACACCCATCGGGGCGGCGCCAGGCTAAAAGGCATCTCGACTTCGCTCGATGCGAACGGATAATCAAATGGCTGATCGAGCCGCTCCCCTCCACCCCCCCGTCAAACGCTCGGTGACCATCGCGGGCCACCCGACGTCGATCAGCCTCGAGCCGATGTTCTGGGACGCGCTGGAAGCCGAAGCGGTGCGGCAGGCGCTGCCTGTCAACGCACTCGTCGCGCGGATCGATGTCGAGCGGATGGAGGCCGACGATCCGCCCAACCTGACCTCGGCGATCCGGCAATGGTTGTGGCGGGGACGACCCGCGGACTAGATGGCGGCGTAAACCGCGGTTCCGAACGCCGCGCCTTTGTCCGGCGCGTGATGCAGGAACAGCGAGGGTTCGATCAGCTCAAGCTCCATGATGTGGAGCCTCCCCGCCGCATCGCCGACCATATCGACGCGCGCGTAAACCGGCGGGGCGGGTGCGGCCGCTAGTGCCGCTGTTGCCAGCGATTGGGCGTCGGCACTCGCCTCCCACGCCGTCTCGCGGCCGCCGAATTGTTCCTGGACGCGGAAGTCGCCCAATGCGGGGCGTTTGACGATCGCGTGGCTGAATTGCCCGGCGAAGAAGAACAGCGAATATTCGCCCTCGGTCAGGATACCGGACATCAGCGGTTGCACGAGCCGCCGCTGTCCGCGCGCGTCGGCCGGGATCGCGCCGCCCGCCGCGATCCGGTGGGTGCCGTCGGCGCCGCCCGAGATCGCGGGCTTGATCACGACCTCTTCGGCGCCGAGTTGCGCCCGCGCGTCGGCTAGGCTGGCATCGTCCAGCGCCGCAACCTCGACCGTCGGCACCACCGCAACCCCCTTGGCGGCCAGTTCGGACAGATACGCCTTGTCGCTGTTCCAGCGCAGCACCGGCACCGGATTGGCGACCGGCCGCGCGTCGGCTTCCAGCCGATCCAGCAGCCCGTACCAGGCCGCGACATCGCGCTGATACCCCCAGGCGAAGAGCGGCAGGATCAGGTCATAGCCCGACAAACCGCCGGGGTCGGTCCACACGCGTTGTTCGACGATCAGTCCGGCGCCGCTAAGCGCCGCGGCCTTGCGGGCAAAGGCGGGCTGCCACTTTTCGTAATAGTCGGGCGCCGGGACGAGGATCGCCACGCGGGGTTGGAAGGGCATTTACCGCCCCAACAATCCGCGCGCCTGCCCGGCGATATGCGAGAGCATCGCGCCGTTCGGGTTCGGGATCGTCCGCGCCCGTTCAACCGTGGCGCGGAATTGCGCGACACGCGGGGCATATTCGGTCAGCCATTTGGTCACCGCGGTGTCGAGATCGCCTTTCGGCAACTGGCCAAGGAACGTCAGCCGCATCTGCTGGAAATCGCGCGCGAGGCTGTTGACCAGCAGGCGCTCCCACGGATCGGCGGGGCTCATATGCGCCGCCAGCGTCTGCGCCCAGTCGAGCCCGAGCGCTTCGCCCAGATGGGTGAAGGCGCTGGTCACCGCGACCTCGTCGTCGCCGCGCCGTTCGGCCAAATCGACGATCCCGATCGCGCCGTCGGTCTTGAACAGCCGGACAACCGCGGCGGTCAGCGTCTCGGGCGCGCCCGCATCGAGCAATTGCTGGGTCAGCATGTCCCACTGGCGCTTGACCGAAGGGCTGAGCAGCCCATCGACGCTTGCGTTCAGGCGGTCGACCCCGGGCTCCAGCCGCGCGACGACCGGCCCGGCCTGCGCCAATGTCTGCGTCACGCGCAGCAGGTCGGCCATTTGCGACGTCATCGCCGATGCCGCCTGGCTGAACAGCGACAGGCGCACGCTCTCGGCGATCTTGGCATCGTCGAGCGCGGTCCAGATCGCGGGCAAATCGAGCAGGCGCTCGACCGCGACGAAAGCGGCAGCGATGTCGCCGAGTGCGCAGCCTTCTTCCTCGACCAGTTCGAACGGATGGACGATGCCCATGCGGTTGATGATGCGGTTGGCGATCTTGGTCGCGATGATTTCGCGGCGCAGCTGGTGATCGGCGATCGCCGCCGCGAAATCGCGCTGCATTTCGGACGGGAACGCCGCGGCAAGGTCGCTCGCCAGCGCCGGATCGTCGGGCAGGCTGCTGTTCTCGATCGCTTCCTGCAATGCCAGCTTGGCGGTCGATAGCAGCACCGCCAGTTCGGGGCGCGTCAGCCCGCGGCCTTCGGCGGCGCGGCGTAGCAATTCGTCGTTCGCCGCCAGCCCTTCGACCTTGCGATCAAGCCGGCCCGACGCCTCGAACGTCTCCATCAACCGCACATAAGAGGCGACCGCCGCCGAGCCGCCCTTTTCGGCGATCGACAGCGCGAGCGCCTGAAGGCGGTTGTCTTCGAGCACCAGCTCCGCGACATCGTCGGTCATCCGCACCAGCAGCGCGTCGCGCGCCTCTTGCGCGAGGCGCCCTTCGGTCATCTCGCGGTTGAGTGCGATCTTGATATTGACCTCGTTATCCGAACAATCGACCCCGGCACTGTTATCGATAAAGTCGGTGTTGATCCGCCCGCCCTTCGCCGAAAAGGCGATGCGCGCAGCCTGGGTGGTGCCCAGGTTCGCTCCCTCGCCCACGGCGCGGACGCGCAGATCCTCGGCATCGACGCGCAGCGCGTCGTTCGCGGGGTCGCCGACCTCGGCATTATTCTGGCTCGCCGCCTTCACATAAGTGCCGATGCCGCCGAACCAGAGCAGGTCGGCGGGCGCCTTCAGGATCGCCGAGATCAGCGCGCCGGGGTCGATTTCGGACACCGACAGGCCGAGCAGCGTCTGCACCTCGGGGGAGAGCGGGATGCTCTTCTGGCTGCGCGGGAAGATGCCGCCGCCCTTCGAGATCAGCTTGGCGTTATAATCGGCCCAGGATGAGCGCGGCAGGTTGAACATCCGCTCGCGTTCCTTCCAGCTTTTCGCCGGGTCGGGATTGGGGTCGAGAAAGATGTGGCGATGATCGAACGCCGCGACGAGCTGGATTGCCTTTGACAGCAGCATGCCGTTGCCGAACACGTCGCCCGACATGTCGCCGCAGCCGACGACGCGGATCGTGTCGCTCTGTACATCGACGCCCATTTCGGCGAAGTGACGCCGGACCGACAGCCACGCACCCTTGGCGGTGATGCCCATCGCCTTATGGTCATAGCCGTTCGACCCACCGCTGGCGAAGGCATCGCCGAGCCAGAAGTCGCGCTCCATCGCCAGCGCATTGGCGACGTCGGAGAAGGTGGCGGTGCCCTTGTCGGCGGCGACGACGAAATAGGGATCGTCGCCGTCGTGGATCACGACGCCCTTCGGATGCACGACCTTGCCCGCCACCAGATTGTCGGTGATCGACAGCAGCGAGCGGATGAAGATGCGGTAACATTCGGTACCCTCGGCAAACCACGCGTCGCGGTCGAGCGAGATGTCGGGCAGCGCCTTGGGATAGAAGCCGCCCTTGGCGCCGGTCGGCACGATCACGGCGTTCTTGACCCGCTGTGCTTTCATCAGCCCGAGGATTTCGGTGCGGAAGTCGTCGCGGCGATCGGACCAGCGGAGGCCACCGCGCGCGACCGGACCTGCGCGGAGGTGGATGCCCTCGACCCGCGGCGAATAGACCCACACTTCGCGCCACGGCAGCGGTTTGGGCAGTCCAGGGACGAGGCTGGAGTCGATCTTGAACGCCAGCGCTTCCTCGGCCGCAGGCGCAAAGGCGTTGGTGCGCAACGTCGCGCCGATCACGGCGTGGAACAGGCGCAGGATGCGATCCTCGTCGATCGACTTGATGTCGGCAAAGCCCGCGAGGATGTCGGCTTCCAGCGCCTCGGCACGCTTGGCATCGCGCGCCTTGGGATCGTGCAGCGCGCGGAATCGCTCGATCAACGCCTCGGTCAGCTTGGGAGCGTGGCGCAATGCGCTGACGACGGTGTCCATGCCATAGGCCGAACCGCCCTGACGCAGGTAGCGGAACCACGCGCGCAGCCACACGATGGCGCGCGGATCGGTCTGGTTGGTGAGCACCAGTTCGTTGAACGCGTCATTCTCGGCCTTGCCCCCGAGCACCGCGGCAATCGCGCCTTCGAGTACTTCGGCATAGGGCAGTAGCGCCAGCTCATCGACATTGGCGGGCAGCCGCAGCGTGAAATCATGGATGACGATCGGCGGTTCGTCATCATCCTCCGCCCCCGGAGCGCGGCTTTGGCCAAGCGCGGTGGGGATTTCTTCGAGCACTTCGAAGCCGAAATGTTCGAGCGCGGGAACGACATCGGACAGCGCGAGCGGGCCGACCGCGCTATAGACCTTCAGCCGCAGCCGGTCGTCACCATCGAGGCTCTTGCGCGCCAGCCGCACGCTGCGCGGGTTTTCGGCGTCAAGATCGCGCAGCCGCAGGATGTCGCGCGCCGCTTCCTCGGGATTGTAGAGATTGCGGTAATTGGGCGGGAAGGTCGGCGCAAAGCGCGCCGCCAGCGCCGCGGCACGGCCCGGATCGCCGCGCTTCGCCAACGCCGCCTCGACCTCGGGCTGCCAGCCGCGCACCATCTGCTCGAGCTGGGCATTGAGCGCGTCGGTGTCGGGTACGACCCCGCCGCTGCGCAGGTCGAGCGTATAACGCAGCAGTGCCGCGCCGCCATCTTCGAGCACCATCGTCCAGCCGATCACCCCGGCCTTGGCTTCGCGTACCAGCATCGCCTCGACCGCGATGCGGCGACCGGTCGACACCTCGTCGCGCGGCAGCCAGACGAACACGAACAGATGGCGGCCCAGCGCGCTGCGCACCGTTACCAGTTTCGGGCGCGGTCGGTCGGTGATCGACATCGACGTCAGCACCAGTTCTTCGAGCGACGCCGCGTCGAACGCGATGAGCAGGTCGTGCGGCAATGCCGTCAGCGCGTGCGCGAGCGCCTTGCCGGCATGGCCCGCGGGATCAAAACCGAATTTGGACATCAGCGTGCCCAGCTGCGCGCGCAGCACGGGTACCTTGTCGGGGCGCGCCGACAGCGCCGCGCTGGTCCACAGACCGGCGTGAATCGACAAGCGGTCGACCTTCTTGCCCTTCATTTCGGGGACGATCACCAGGTCGAGCAGCACCCGGCGGTGAACCGCCGACAACCGGTTAGACTTGATGAGCAACGGCGCCTGCCCGCCGCCATCGAACCAAGCGAACGCCGCGTCGAGGGCGGCGGGGGACAACAGCTGGCTCTCGCCGCTCTCGCTGACCCCCAGCGAATCCTGCACCTTGCCGTCGCGGGTGCGCCATTCATGGCCGAGCTGGGTCATCGCCCCGCCTTCGAACCAGCGCAGCAGTTCGGCGGCCTCACCCTCGACCCGCATCGCGGCATCGGCGAGCATCGCGGCGCGCATCGCACGCCAGTCGCGGACCGCGGCGCGGACATCGCGCAGAGCCGCTTCAAGGGCGTCGAGCAGGCGCCGCCGCGCGCGCGCATCGCCGCGTTCGAGCTCCATATAAATGACCGACTCGCGATCCGGCCCTTCACCAGCTTCGAGCAGTTGCCCCTTGGTATCGCGCTTCACCGCGACGACGGGGTGGAGGATGCGGTGGACAGCAAGCCCCTGCGCCGCGACCATCTGCGACGTCGAATCGACGAGGAAGGGCATGTCGTCGTTGACGATGACCAGCCGCATACGGCGGTCGGTACCATCGGCGGCCATCGGTTCGAGCAGCAGCGAAGGCGTTTCGGCGGCGCGCTCAAGCGAGGCGCGGCCGGCAAACTGGCTGGCGTCGGCCAGCGCCGCCTTGTCCATATCATCGCCTTCGCCGGGCAGCGCGCTTCCGTGCAGCGCCGCCAGATAGGCAGCGGCAATTTTGGCAGGGACTTTGGCGGTGGTGGCGGTGGACGTGTCCGTTTCCGGCGTGGCGGACGAATTTTGAGGCATAAAGTGCAGCATCCCGAACCAAAAGACGGGGATCCCTGCCGACGATCGGCGGGGGCCCGTTCGCTCCCCACCCTATGCGCCTGTGGCGCGCGCGGCTCAAGACCTCGTTCGCGCGCTCACGTTAAAATATTTCAATTTTTGGATCGACTGTTGCGTGATCGGTACTAACCGCCGGTAATCGGTACCGCCTTGCGCGCCAATTTGGCGATCAGCGCCGGGTCGTCGGCGGCCTTGGCGACGATGCCGATATGCCCCCCGGGCATCGCGCGCGCGATCAGGACGACGAATTCGGCGTCACCGGCGTCATGCTCGAGGATGATCGCGGGATGCGCGCTGCGCAGCGCATCGAGCTTGTCATCGGCTTTCGGATCGGTTTCGCGCTCGGGTTTACGGCGCGCGCGCGCGTCCTTGACCAGCCCTTTGAGGCCGCCGGGATAGCCGTCGAGATAGGCCGCGAGCTCGCCGCGACCGACGCCTTCGTCCTTGGCATGGCCAAGCACACAGGCATATTCGGCGAGCCGCGTTTTGTCGTAGGTCGCGCCGAAGACCAGCTTTACCACCGGCGTCATCGGGGCGCGGTCCTGTACCGCCAGCCCGGCATCGTCGAGCAAGGCGGCAAAAGCTTCGGGCTGCTGCTCGGCGACGAGCGCGAAATCCCATGCCTTGGCGACGGCCTGATAGAGCGCCCCGCGGCTGCGGCTGTCGGCGGCGATCGCGCGCTCCGCGGTTTCGCGCGCCAGCGCCAGCCAGTCGGCGAGTTCGGCATCGGCGCCGGGTTCGCGGTCGGTATCCTCTATATCATCGGCCTCGCCCAGCGCGACCGGCACGTCGGCGCCATCGACCAGCGCGGCAAAGCCGGGGGTCGCTTGACCCTCGACATCGTCGTCGAGATGTTCGCTGTCAGGGCCGTCGGCCCATACCGGCACCGGCGCGGACAGCGGCGCGGCACTGCGCAGCGCTTGTTCGACCGACAGTTGCAGCTCGGCGGCCTGATCGGCGGGCGCGGCTTCCTTCCAGTTGATCACCCCCATGATGAAGTCGATCGTGTCGTCGTCGGACGAGAAGGGCAGCAGGATGCCGCGATACATGATCGTCGTCCCGCGATCGTTGACGAATTCGGCTTCGAAGCCGATCGGGGCGCGGTTGGCGATGATCTGGAGATAATGGTCGGTCAGCCGCGAAAGCAGCGACCGGCCCGGAATTTGGCTGATGTAATGGACATCCTCGTCGATCTGCGATTCGGCGCGCAGCCGGTCACCGACGAAGGCGATGCCGGGATTTTCGACCCCGGCGGTAAAGTCGAGCAGCACGGCGTTCGAACCGAAGTCGGCGCCCTCCAGATCGAGATCCTCGACCGAGGGATAAGCGCGGTCGGCGAGCAGCGACGCCCAGTAATTATAGGCGCGCACCTGCATCCGCCGTTCATCGACACCGACCGACGCGGGCGCATCAATCGCTCCGTCGTCCTGGTCGTGGCTGCCCGAAAGCAGTCCGCGCATGCTGTCCATCATTCATCCCCAGCCAAACACATCGGGGGATGTCATGCACCAGAAGTGGTAAAAGCCGCGTAAACGATGGCAAAGATGGGTTGGGCAGCGGCAGCGCCGGTCAGCGGATGCAAAGGGTTCCGGCCGCCGCACGATCTTTGTCGCGCGGCGCCCGGTCCGAGGCGGGAGAGCCCGTTTATGTACCGATAAGTATATAAGCTGCGGCTGCGGCGTCAAGCGCTTTCTGTACCGCTCAGTAAGTTTGTTCTACTAGCGTCCGGGCCATAATTTCAGGCCGGTTTCGACCAGCCGCTCGAGTTCGGCGCGCGTGGCGCCCGCGCCGGCCTGCACCGCCATGCCTTGGTTCATCGCGGTCAAAAACGCCGCGAGCCCGGCCGGATCGACGTCGTCCGGAAAATCGCCTTCGCTCTTGGCGCGCGTGAAACGCTCAAGCATCGCCTGCTTCGCGGTCGCACTGCGCTCCACCACCGCGGCGCGGATGCACTCGGCTTCGGCGCCGCAAGCCACCGAGTTGATCACGCCCAGGCAGCCGTTCGGGTTTTCGGGGCAGCTATACATGTCGAGCGCGCCGTACATCAGCCGTTCGGCCACCCCGCGCGCGGTCGGCGCGTCGAGCGCGGCGCGCATATAGTCGGTCTTTTCGCGCTCATAGAGGTCGAGCGCCTTGTTAAAAAGGGCTTCCTTGTTGCCGAACGCGGCATAAAGGCTGGGCTTGGTAATCCCCATCGCTTCGGTGAGGTCAGCCATCGACGCGCCCTCATAGCCTTTCGACCAGAAAACGCGCAGCGCAGCCGCCAGCGCCGCATCAACACAGAACTCGCGCGGACGGCCTTTCGGGACAGTGGCGGCTTCGATTTCCATAACGGCTGGTATATAAGTGAAGCGGCGAAAAATGTCCAGCGGCGCCTGGCGCGGACGCGGGCGCCGTGGCGAACGGGCCCTTCTGGCCGCGAGACAAACAAAAAAAGGGAGAGCCGTTGCAGCCCTCCCCTCTCTCATTCGCTGTGGATCACTTCAGCTTAAAGCGCACCCCGACGCGGAACGCGCGGCCGAGCAGGTCCGAATAGGTGCTGTTCGCAGCGAGGCCGGTTTCGGGGAGCAGGATCGGGTCGGCGTTGAGCAGGTTCGACACGTTCATGAAGAACTCGCCTTGCGCGTCGCCACCGGCCGAGAATTTCTGCGTCAGGTTGAGATCGACGTAGAACGCGCCCTTGATGCGATTGTTGTCATAGGTCGGCGCATTGACTGTCGAGGTCGGGCAGTTGGTCTGACATTCGATGCCATTGGCGACATATTTGCCCGAACTCACGCCGCGGCCGGTCGCCGTGACGCTGAAATCATCGGAATCATAGGACGCGCTCACGCGGTAGATCCACGTCGGGGTGCTGGACTGGCCACCGTTCACGCCGGTCGAATCCACCACCACCGTGCCGGGTACGCCGCTGTCGAAGAGGTTCTCCAGATAGCGGGTCGCAAGACCGCGAAGCGTGAATGCGCCAGCGTTGCCAACCGGCAGGCGATAGGACGCGTCGATGTCGATACCGCGAACCTTCTGGCTCGCTGCGTTGAACGGCCGCGTCTCGATGATCAGATACGGCCGCGCCGGATCCTGCGTGCGCGCCGCGTCGGTCGTGATCGCGTCGCAGAACGCCTGCTCGCCCAAGAAGCACAAATTGACGATCTGCTGCGCGCTAAAGGCGCTGATCCCGCTGTTCACCTTGATGCTGAAATAATCGACCGCAAGGTTGAAGCCCGGGAGGAAGGTTGGCGTGAAGACCCCGCCAATATTCCATTGGTTGGACTTTTCCGGACCCAGATCCGTGTTGCCCGTGGCAAATCCCGAATAGCTATAGCCCGACTGCACGACCAGGCCCGGCGGAACGAAGGACGGGCTGGTGCCGGCCGCGAAGCCGGGATTGGTGACCGCATCGCTGTTGGCCGTACCCGCCTGGAACAGATCGTTCAGGTTGGGCGCGCGGATGTCGCGAGACCGGGTAACGCGCAGGCGAATGTCGTCGATCGGCTGCCAGGTCGCGCCCATTTTCCAGGTCGTGACATAGCCCGCGGTCGAATAATCAGTCGCGCGCACTGCGCCGTTGAATTCGAGACCGAAGCCGAGCGGGACAACGGTTTCGAAATAGGCTTCCTTGACGTTATACGATCCAAAGCTGGGCAGATAGTTGCCCACCGACCAGCGGTTGGTCGCGCCGGTGACATTGCCATTGGTGATGATCGGGACCGGCTGGAATTCGTCGGGGACGAAGCCTTTGACCTCTTCCTTGCGATATTCGGCGCCGATCGCGATGCTGACATCGCCCGCCCAGGTCGCGAATGGCGTCGCCGAGAAGTTGGCGCCGACCACGGTCTGTTCGATCACTTGGTCGCGATACGGATCGCCCAGCACATAATCGATCGCCGCCGGGTCGGCGACGCCGATACCGAGGCGGTTGAGCGGAACGCACGCGGCGTCATTATTGGCCGGGTTGGCATCGACGTTGATCAGGCACTGGATCGACCCGGTAGGGAAGCCGCTGCCCGCGGGCGCAAACGCCGCGTCGCGCGCGGCGTTGATACGCGCGACGTTCTGAATATCGCGCAGCTGCTCGCGCAGCTCAGCGCGGCCATATTGGCCGAAAATGTCCCAGCGTGCGGTGTTGCCGAATGCCTCGAACTCGCCCTGCGCGCCGACCAGGTAACGCTGCACCTTGCGCTTATTGTCGATCCCACGGCCGGGCAGATCGGCCGATGTCGTGGCGATGGTAACGCTGGTGATGCCCTGCAGTGCCGTTGCGCCGAGCGCGTTGAGCAGGAACGCGTTGCAGGTGATCGGCACTGGCGTCTGGGTACAGCCGGTCGCATTGAGCACGATGCCGGTCTGCAGGTTAGGTCCGGCGTTGAACCGCACCTTCTGCTGGTTATACGCGGCTTCCGCAAACAGCTCGATGCCGTCGGTAACTTCATAACTGACGCGGCCGAACAGCCCATAGCGGTCATCCTCGGGATCCAGACCGATGCGGCGGCCCGAATCATTGACCTGCCACGACCCGCCCTGGGTCAGGGTCGGCGCTGCGGTACCGGTCGCCACTGGGAAGGTCAGCGCCCCATAGGTGTAGGTAAGTGGCGTGCCGCCAAGGCCAAAATAAGTCCCGCGCAGCCGGTTGGCGGTGCCGCCCACCGAATTGGTGATGAGGCTGCCCGGCGCCGAGTTCGCCGCGCCGACCTGGCGACGGATCAGATACTGCGGGCCGCCGCTGGTGGCGGTATAGGCGGGATCCTGGATGCGGACAAAGCCGGTGGCGTTCCAGTCGCGGTTCACATCGAAGATGCCATCGCGATGGGCGATCTCGCCGCTGAGCAGCACATGGCCGCGTCCACCTGCAAACGCCATCCCGGCTGCGGCGCTCGCCGAATAGTTGAAGCCGTCGCCATATTGGGTGATGCCGCTGTCAGCCTCGACCTTCAGCCCCTCATATTTATTGTTGAGCATGAAGTTGACGACGCCCGCGACGGCGTCCGAACCATAAGCGGCAGAAGCGCCGCCACTGACGACTTCGACGCTCGAGATCAGCGCCTGCGGAATGGTGTTGATATCGACCAGCCCGGTGATCGTTGAACCCACCGAACGCCGACCGTTGACGAGGATCAGCGTGCGTTCGGCGCCCAGATTTCGCAGGTTGAGCGCGTTGATGCCGGCCTGCCCGCTGGAAATGTTGAGGCGCGAGTTCGACGGACGGGTCGATCCGGCCAGCGACGGCAGCGTGTTGACAAAATCGGCGATGTTGTTCGAAGGCGAGCTGTTTTCGATCTCGGTTTCGGTCAGCACGGTCAGCGGGGTCGGCGCCTGGAACCCGTCGCGCGCGACGCGCGAGCCGGTGACGATGATCTGGTCGCTGGCGGCCGCTTCGGTCGTCTGAGCGGCTGCGGCTTCCTCCTGCGCCATCGCGGGCGCGCTGTGAACGAGCGCCAGTGCGGTCATCGCGGCGCCGAAGCTGGTGTTGCGGCCCAGCGACCGGCGATTTCGTTCAAGATAGCGCATGTAAACCGTCCCCTTTATTGCCCAAAGGCGCGCCGCACATCGCTCGATGTGGTTCCCGGCGCCGATGCACCGGGCTGGCTCGCCCCCATTATGTCCGTCCTGACCGCCTGGCGGCTATTTGTGCCGCCCATTTATGTTTTTGTGGCTTTCGACCTTCACGGTCCGACTGTCGCTGCGCTTACGGCGCGCGGACAGCCGGGTCCGTGACGGGAAGGTTACAGGGTGGTTACGGGCGGTCAACCGCTTCGCCATCACCCTGACGATATGGACCTATAGCCCGAAGGCATGGCATCGCCGTGACCTTCACGCGGGGGTGGATAGCTTGCAGTTATAGGGGGTGGCCCGCTTGCTATGGGATAGCGACGCCATGCTGCGATAGGCTCGTCCTACATCATCTGTTTACGGTATCGGGGAAGTTTTGTTGATCCAGCGCCGCGCATTCCTGCTGGCTTCGGCCGCGCTTGTCGCGATGCCGGGCGGCCTTTTGGCGAAAACCCGGGTCAAGGGTGGCACACGCACTGTCAATCTGGCGGGCGCAAGAGCGCCGATCGAGATCATCGAGGACGAACTGGGTGTGCCGCATGTGCGCGCGGCGTCGCGGCACGACGCCTTTTTCGGGCAGGGCTATCTGGTCGCGCGCGACCGCCTGTTCCAGATCGACATCGAGCGCCGCCGCGAGATGGGGCGGATGGCCGAAGCCTTTGGCCCACGCTTTGTCGCCGCCGATCGCGCAGCGCGGCTGTTCCTGTATCGCGGCGACATCGAGGCCGAGCTGGCCGCCTTGCCGCCCGACGTACTCGATTGCGCGCGCGGCTATGTCGCGGGGGTGAATGCCCGCATCGACGAACTGGCAGCCGATCCGGTGGGATTGCCGCTGGAATATGGCATATTGGGGATCAGCCCGCTGCGCTGGGAGGTTGGGGATCTGGTGCGCGGCCGCGGCATCGGAATGGGCGACGCCGATGACGAGGTGCGCCGCGCCCAGCTTCAGACGCGCGGTTTGCTCGATGCCGAACAGCTGATGGCGCCGCTGCGTCCGGCTTGGTCTTTCACCCTGCCCGAAGGGCTCGACGTCGCCGCGGTCAGCGAGGCCGATTTGGGCGTCCTGGACCCCGCCGCCCGACCCGTTCCGTTCGACGCAATTCAAGAGGCGTCGCTCGACCGCGAGCTACGCGGCAGCGACCGCTTCGCGCTGGGCAGCAATGCGTGGACCGTCTCACCATCTCGCAGCGCCACCGGGCGGCCGATTTTGGCCAATGATCCGCATCTGGGCATCGGCGGCGCCAGTCCGCGCCATATGATCCATATGACGGCGCCGGGGCTCGACGTCATCGGAGCAGGCTCGCCGGGGCTGCCCGGGATCATGCAGGGCCATACCGACCGCTTTGCCTTTGGTCGCACCAATTTCCACATCGACCAGACCGACCTGTTCATCCTGCGCACCAAGGACGGCGACCCGGGCCAATATTGGCACAAGGGCGCGTGGCGGGCGTTCGAGACGTTCGAGGAAGAGATTGTTGTCAAAGGCGCCCCGCCCGAGCGCGTGACGCTGCGCTATGCCGCCGGCCGCCCGATCGTGTCGCAGGACGCGGCACGCAGCCGCGCGGTCGCGCTTGCCACGGTCAGCATGCTGCCGGGCGCCAATATGCGCTTTGCGATCATCGCGATCAATCTGGCGACCGACTGGGCGTCGTTGCAACAGGCGTTCAAGCTGCACGTGTCGCCGACCAACCTTCATTATGCCGACATCGACGGCAATACGGGATGGCAGACGATCGGTTTCACCCCGCGGCGTCCAAAACATGACGGGCTGTTCCCCGCCCCCGGCGACGGCGAATACGACTGGACCGGGCTGCTGCCGGTCGAGGATATGCCGCACGTCTATAACCCGCCCGAAGGCTGGTTCGCGTCGGCGAACCAGATGAACCTGCCGGCGGGCTATCCCTATCGCGAGCGGATCATCAGCTTTACCTGGAGCGATCCCTATCGTTACGACCGCTGCGCCGAGGTGCTGCGCAGCCAGCCAAAGCACCGCATTGAAGACAGCATCGCGCTGCAACACGACGTCCAGTCGCTGCCCGCGCGGGCGTTGGTGAAGCTGCTTCCCGCGTCTCTATCGGTCGAAGCGGCACCCGCAGCCGCCATGCTCCGGCGTTGGAACTGCGGGATCGAGGCCGATAGCGCGGCAGCCCTGCTGTTCGAAATGGTGATGGTCGTGCTGTCGGCAGACTTTCGCGAGCGGGTGGTTCCGGCAGCGGCGAAAGATTTGATCCCGACGGTCAACCTGTCTGAAATGCTGCGTATCCTTGGCGCGCCCGACAAGCGACTGGGCGATGATCCTGCCGCAGCGCGCGATGCGCTGATCGACAATGCGCTGGTGGCCGGCTGGACAAAGGCGGTCGAACTCGGCGGCACTGATCCGGCAAAATGGCAGTGGGGCGACTTGCACCGCGTGACGATCGCGCATCCCCTGGCATCCTCGATCCCGGCGATTGCCGCCGCCTTTCCCAAGATCGAGGGCGGCCGGTCTGGCGGCGATGGCACCACCCCGATGGCACGCGGGTTCAACGCACGGCGCGGTTTCAACGTCTCACACGGCGCCAGCTATTTGTTCGTTGCCGATGTCGGCGCGTGGGACAACAGCCGTTTCCTGCTGCTGCCCGGCCAGTCCGCCGATCCGCGCTCGCGGCGTTATCGCGACTTTTATCCCAAGTGGCTGGCGGGTGCGATGCAGCCGCTCTGGTTCAGCAAGGCGGCGGTGGACCGACACGCGGTGGAGCGGACGATGTTAGCGCCTGCGAAGGATTGATGGCGTCGCGGGCGAAGTGCATCGTTTCAGTCCACATCCTCTCCCATTCGCATCGAGCGAAGTCGAGATGCCCCCCGAACCAGCGCCGTCCCGATGGGTGTCTCGACTTCGCTCGACATGAACGGATCAAGCTGAACGTCTCGCGTTTTATAGCGCCTCGGCAATCGCGACCAGCGCGCGGTCGACCGCCGCGGTCGCCTGACTATCGGTGCCGTCGGGCATATCGTTGGCCAGCACCGAAAAAATCAGCGTCCGACCGCTGCGCGTCATCAGATACCCCGACAGCGCGCGCGATGCGTTGAGCGATCCGGTCTTGGCGAATAATTTGCCTTCGAGGATCGTGCCCTTGAAGCGGTTCTGCAAGGTGCCGTCGCGCCCCGCGATCGGCAGCGTATCGCGCCACGCCATGCTCCACGGTTGACGCGCGATCCACGTCAGCAGCCCGACCGCGGCGCGCGGCGAGATGCGGTTGTAGCTCGACATGCCCGACCCGTCCGAAAAGTCGTAGCTGGTTTCGGCGACGCCTGCCTGCCTCATTAGCTGCCGCACCACCGCCTGCCCATCCGCAATCGAACCGCTGCCCGCTTGTCGCGCGACGCGGCGCAGCATCAATTCGCTATGGAGATTCTGGCTCTCCTTGTTGATCCGCACCATATTTTCGGCGAGCGGCGGCGCGGGCAGTTCGGCGAGCATCGCGGGTTCGGTCGGCAAGGTTGCAGGGGCGCCCTTGCGGTTCTCCGGATCATCCGCGGCGGTCAGCGGCCGGTGGCGGACTTCAACCGTACCATCGACCTTCACCCCGCGCGCCTTCAGCAATTCGCCGAGGCGCCACGCCGCATAATGCGCCGGATCATCGATGCCATAACGCAAGGTCAGTGGCGCGGCATCGGCGCCGACCGTGCCGGTCAGGCGGATCACGCGGCTGTTCGGCATGCGATCGGCTTCGATCTTTTCATCCTTGCCTGCGACGGTCGTGACGCGATTGTCGATGCTGTAATAGCCCGATGTCTGGATGGTCGGCGCCGCGCCGACCGCGCCCGGCGCCAGCTTCACCACCAGCTCGTTATCGTCGAGGGTCAGCGCCGAATTGCCGGTGCCGTAGCGCGAGACGATATTGTTCCAGCTCATCCCCGGGCTCCAGCGCTCGTCGGGGAGCCAGCTGTCGTCGCCGACGATGTTGCGCACGCGGCGGGTCTTGGCGGCCACGGCGTCGGCGAGCGTTTGCAGGCAGTCGGTCTTGCAGTCGTCGGTGCTCGACAGGAGCGGATCGCCGCGACCGTGGAGCACGACATCGGTCGCACCACCGGCGCCGGTTTCGAGCCGGACGCCGGTGCCTTTGGCTGTCTGTTGAAGCAGCGGCAGCTGCGCATAGCCGACCGCGGTGGTGAACATCTTGGTGTTCGACGCGGGGATGAAACGCTGGTCGGGCGCGATCGAAACGAGGGTTTCGCCCTCGAGCGTCGTGACAAGCAGGCCAAAACGAGCCCCCACCGGACCTTCGGCGAGCTTCTGCTCGACGGTTGCGAGCAGCGGCACGGCTGGGGGATCGACTGGGGTGCGCGCCTGGGCCGGGGCGAGGAGCAACGCCAGAGAAAGGGCGGGGGCAAGCTGTTTGATCGAAGGCTTCATAATGTCTCCCGTGCGTCCCATGCATTGATAAGCTGTTCGCCCACTGCGGAGCGCAACGTCGAAATGCCGCTGCCGAAATGGCGGGTCGGATGGACCCGATTGGTCAGCAGCGCCCAGCCAAGGCCGCGCTCGAAATCGATCCAGAGGCCGGTGCCGGTGAAGCCCGTATGCCCGATGGTGTCGGGCGAGCAGGCGTCGCCGCCGTGCCAGCCGGGGAAGGCGCGCTCCCAGCCGCAGGTGCGGTGGCGTTCGTCGGCGGTGCGGACCTCGGCCAGCATTGCCGGGGACAATATCGAGCCGTCGAGCATTACGCGGGCGAAACCCAGCACCCCGTCGATGGTGCCGAACAGCCCCGCATGTCCCGGCGCACCGCCGAGCGCGAAGGCATTTTCGTCGTGGACTTCGCCCTTCATCACGCGCCCGCGCCAACTGCAATTCTCCGTCGCGACCGCCGGGCCGGGGGGCGGGCCAAAGCTCAGCCCCTCGCCGAGCGGCCAGGCCGACAGCGGGGCGCCCGTGAGGCGTTCGATCGCGATGCCGAGCAGGATGAAGTTGATGTCCGAATAGACCGGTGGTCCATGCCGCCATTCGCGCTGCAGGACGAATGCACGCAGCCGCGCCGGGTCGTCGCCATAGGTATAGATCGGCTCGACCGCGGGCAGGAAGGTGCGGTGCATCAGGCAGTCGCGAAAGGTCAGGCGGCGCTCGGCGGCGTTCGCGATGTCATATTGGCGCAGATCGGGGATCGCATCGGTCAGCGGGCGGTCGAGGTCGAGGCGGCCCTGCTCGGCAAGCCTCAGGATTATCGTCGTGGTCGCGATCACCTTGCTGAGCGAGGCGAGATCGAACCAATGGTAGCGCGTCAGTTCCTCGCGCTCAGGGACGAGCGCGGCCATACCGGCAAAGCGCACCGCGCTTTCGCCATCGATCGAAACCATACCCAGCGCCGCGCCGGGAATCCGCCCGGCCTCGACCGCTGCCGCCACAGGCTGAAAGGCAGCGTCGATCATGGCCGATCGTCCGTCCGTGCCTTGGCCCGTCCGATCAGCGGCAGGAACAAGATCGCCGCCAGGCTGATCACGCCCGATGCCAAGAAGAACAGATCGAAGCCATTATACCCCGCTGCGTCAAGCTGCCCGACCACCGTACCCCCCGCCCCCGACAATAACCGCGGCAACAGAAAGGCGAAGCCCGACAGAAAGGCATATTGCGCGCCCGGATAGCGCGGGTTCACCAGCATCGACAGGTAAACGACAAAGATGGCGCCGGCCATGCCATTGCCAAACTGATCGGCGGCGGTGGCGATATAGAGCATATTCTGGTCGTGCGGCTGGTGCGCGAGCCAGACGAAGCCGAAATTGCCGAGGGCCGCAAATAGCGCCCCGATCGTCAAGGTGATGCCGAAACGCCAGCGCGTCGTCATCCATCCGCCGAGCCCCACGCCGACGATACTTGCGGCCAGGGCCACCACGCCGTCCGCCCAGCCGATCTCGGTCTTGGTATAGCCGATCCCGAGGATCATCGGCTTGGACAGGTTAAGCGCCAGCACGTCACCCATGCGATAGATGGAAACAAAGGCCATCAAGGCGATGGCGAGACCGCCGTAGCGCCAGAAGAAATCCACATAGGGGCCGATCGCCGCCGAAGCGCGCAGCGGCGAATCCGGCGCGGCGTTGCGGATGCGCGGCAGCATTGCGGCCATCGCCAGGAACGGCAGCATCGCAATGCCAAGAACCCATGGCGTGACATTCGTCGTGGCGCTGATCCCGAGCCCTGCGGCGGCGCCGAGCAAAGCCCAACCGACCGCCGCCACCAAAGCCGCCAGCGCTATCAGGATTGCCGTGCTTGTCACCAATCCGCCCGCCAGCGCGGCGGAGCGGCCGCCGTCGCCGCGCCGTTCGGGAGGGAGCGCGGCGAGGATCGGCAGGGGTACGAACGCCGCCACCGCGATCAACAGATAGGCGGCGGTCCAGCCGGGCGCTATTCCCAAGGAATGCAGGGTCGGCGCCACGCTGCCGCCGATGTCCGCGAACAGCAGCGCACCGCTGCCCGCCGCGACCATCGCTGTGCGATAGCCCCACAGATTCGCCGCCGCGAGCGGCCCCTGCAGCTCGGGCGTCGGTCCCAGCTCGACCCGCCACGCGTCGGCGGCGACCTCCAGCGTCGTGGTCCAGAAAGCGAGCAACACGGCAAATAAGGCGGTCAGCGCCAGGCTATCATCCGCGGACGTGAACGCCATCGCCACCATCGCGGTCACGATGCCGAGCTGCGACAGCATGATCCAGCCGCGCCTTTTTCCCCAGAAGCGCGTAAAGCCCGGCACCGCATAGCGGTCGAGCAAGGGTGCCCACAGGAATTTGAAGGTCGGCAATAGCTGGACCCAGGCGAAAAAGCCGATGATCGACAGCGCGACGCCATGATCGGTCAGCCGCACCGCCAGCACGGTCGAAAACATATAAAAGGGCAGTCCGGCGGAAAAACCGAGCAGCAGATACAGGGTGCGGACGCGGCGCTGCGCCGACCTGGCGTCGCGATCGCTCGCAAACGCCGCCGCCGGAGCATCGGCATCCAATGCCATGGCGGTCATTTGCCAGCCTCAGACTCGATCGCCTTTTCCCAGCGCGCGACCACCGTCGTGACGGTCAGATTGGCGCTGGCGCTCGCTACCGTCCGCGTCATGTCGAGCAAGCGGTCGAAGGGCAGAATGAAGCCGACGACCAAGGCAGTCTGTTCGGGCGTGATGCCGACCGACGAAAGCACCGCGGCGAGCATGAACAGGGACGCCGACGGGATTGGCGCGGTCCCGAACGCGGCGAGCGCGCCGGTCAGCAAGATGATGGCCAGCATCGACAGGTCGGGGTCGATACCCACCGCCTGCAATGCGAAGATGCTGAGCAGCCCGACATACATGGCGGTGCCGTCCTTGCCGATGCTCGCGCCGATCGGCAGCACGGTCTTGGCGACGCCGGGCGCGATCCGCAGATCGTCGAGCGCGATGCGCAGCGCGACGGGCAGCGTCGCGGCCGACGAGGCGGTCGAAAAGGCGACCGCGAGCGCATCCACGATCGTGCGATAGAAACGCAGCACCGGCTGCCGCGCGACAAAGGCGATCAGCGGCAGATGGACGAGCAGGATTTGCAGGAGCACCCCCACCACGACCGCGACTGCCAGCCAGCCAATGTTGGCGAACACCGCTACGCCATTGTCGGCAACCGCCTTGGCGATCAGCGCGAGCACCCCGAAGGGGGTCATTTCCATGACGATCCGGACCAAGTGGAACAGCACCTGCCCCGCCGATTGCAGCAAGTTCGCCATCGGGCGCCCCTGCTCGCCCGCCAGGATGACGCCGAAGCCGAACAGCATCGAAAAGAAGATGATCGCCAGCATGTCGCCATCGACCAGTGCCTGGACGATATTGACTGGAATAATGCCGACCAGCTGATCGTGCAGCGGCTTGGCCTCGCCCAGCGCATGCGGCACCGCATTGCCCAGCGCCGCGCCCGCGCCCGGCTCGATCACCAACCCGACGGCGATGCCGATCGACACCGCGCAGAACGTCGTGAAGGCGAACAGCCCGATCGTGCGCGCGCCGACCGAACCCAGCTTGCGCGGGTCGGCGAGCGCGGTGACCCCCGATGCGATGCTGATGAACACGATCGGGACGACCAGCATCCGGATCAACCGCACGAACAATTCGCCGATGACAGCGATGGCGGACGCCGCCGCGGGCCAGAACAGGCCCAGCAGCACGCCGATCACCATGGCACCCAGGACGCGTTGCCACAGCGGGATCGCGAACCAGTCGCGAAGAAACCCTGTCATCGACCCATATGCCCCGTCCCTATCAGATCCCGCCCCAAAAGCCGGGCTGCGGCGGCGACAGCAGGCCGTTCGCGCCGCTAACTCCGCCGGCGCGATCCTCGGCAAGCCAGAGCGGTCCGTCAAGGTCGGCGAAGGCACTGTTCGCGGCAATCGCCCAAGCGGGGGCGATCGACAGTGACGAGCAGATCATGCAGCCCGTCATCACGCCCAGCCCGCGCGCGCGCGCCGCGTCCGCGAGTTCGAGCGCGCCGGTCAGCCCGCCCGTCTTGTCGAGCTTGATGTTCACGACCCCGTAGCCATCGGGCAAGGCGTCCAAATCGGCGGCGACATGCACCGATTCATCGGCGGCGATCGGGATCGCCGAGCGGAACCCGATCAGATCGCGGTCGGCATCGGCGGGCAGCGGCTGTTCGAGCAAATCGACGCGCAAGTCGGTCATCAGCCCTTGCAGATCGCGAACTTCGTCGATCGTCCAGCTTTCGTTGGGATCGACGATGATCCGTGACTGCGGGGCGGCGCCGCGGACCGCAGTGAGCAAGGTGGCAGGGTCGCTGCGGTCGACCTTGACCTTCAACAGCGGCGCATCGGCAAGCGCCGCGGCGGCGCGCGCCATATTGTCAGGAGTGTCGAGGCTGATCGTCATCGCGGTGACGATCGGGCGCAGCGGGCGGTCGAGGTCGAGCGCCGTGGCCAGATTGCTGCCCGCCAGCTGCAATTCGAGATCCCAGAGCGCGCAATCGATCGCGTTGCGCGCCGCAGATGCGGGCATGCTTTCGAGCAGTTGCTGCCGGTTCAGCCCCTGTTCGATCATGCCGCGCATTGTCTCGATTGCGGCAATCGCGCTGGCAACGCTCTCGCCGTAGCGCGGATAGGGGACGCCTTCGCCGCGACCGGTCATGCCGTCCTGACCGATGGTCACGGTCACGACCTCGGCCGCGGTCTTGACCCCGCGCGAGATGCGAAAGGGGGCGTGCAGCGGGAAAGTCTCGGCAAAGACGGTCAGGGTGCGGGGCATGGCCGACCGGTCAGGCGGTTGCGGCGACGGCGGGCGAATGGACGTCGGCGCCCAGCAGCCGATCGAGGATCGCCTCGACCCCGAACCGGTAAGGATCGCTGGTCGGCAGGCCGAATTCGGCCTCGGTCGCGGCGCATAGCGCGCGCGCTTCGTCCTCGGCCATCGCCGACGTGTTGAGCGCGATGCCCACGAAGCGCACATCGGCGTTGGTCAGCCGTGCGGCGCGCAGATTGGCCTCCAGCGTTTCGGCAATGCCGGGCAGCGGGTAATGCGGCAGGCCGCGCATATGCGGCCGCACCGGATCGTGACACAGAACGAGCGCGTCGGGCTGCGCGCCGTGGAGCAGCCCCATCGATACTCCGGCGAACGAGGGATGATAGAGCGAACCCTGCCCCTCGATCAGGTCCCAGCCGTCATCGCTGCGCGCCGGCGAAACCTGTTCGATCGCGCCCGCGATGAAGTCGGCGATCACGGCATCGAGCGGGACGCCGTCGCCCGCGATCAATATGCCGGTCTGTCCGGTGGCGCGGAAATCGGCGGCGACACTGCGCTTTTCGAGCGCGCTGGCGAGGCACAAGGTCGTGTACATCTTGCCGACCGAGCAATCGGTACCGACGGTCAGCAGGCGTTTGCCCGCGCGCGGCTTGCCATTGCCGATTGGAATATCGGGCCGGGGGTCGCGCACATCGTGGAGCTGGCGGCCGAGCCGCGCGGCGGCTTCGATCAGGCGCGGTTCGGCGTTCAGCCGGTGGTGCAGCCCCGACGCCACGTCGAGTCCGGCCTCCATAGCCGCGAGCGCGTCGACGATCAGATCCTCGCCCAGCTTGCCGCCCGCATTGGCGATGCCCAGCACCAAGGTCCGCGCCCCGGCTGCGTGCGCCGCGGCGAAGTCCATGCGCGGCAGGTCGAGGGTCAGCGGGCAATCATCGTGACGAAACTCACCGATGCAGATGTCGGGGCGAAACACCGCGAGCCCGCGCGAGGTCTTGATGTCGGCCGGGTCGCTGGAGTGGCCGAGGTAGAGAAGATAGGGTGTTTCGATCATGGCTCAGAGCAACCTGCGGGACGATGAAGGCGCCGACTTTACCCCCACCCGTCGCCCGGCCCCAATAACGAGCGCCCCATATCCTATAGCTTGACGCTATAGTTCTTCGATCACGGTTGTGAGCACCGCCAGGAAGTCGGCGGCGGTTCGTGATAGCGGGCGGTTCTGCAGATAGACCGCATTGATGTCGAAGGTGATCGCGGGCTGCAACGGGCGGCTCGCGAGCCCCGGCGGGAGCGCGGCGTGGGCGGTAAAATTGTCGACGATCGCCATGCCGACCCCGGCGCTGACCAGCGCGGCGGCGACATAATAGGTGCGCGCCGACACCACCTCGTCGAGCTCGACTTCCAGACGGCTGAGTTCGCTCGACAGCATCCGGCCGATCGGCCCACTCTGCACCGGACTGATGAATTTTTGCCCGCGCAGCTCGTCAAGGTGCAGGCGCGGCGGCGCGGCGGGCATATCCTCTTCGCGGTAGATCACCACCAGCTCGCCCTCACCGATCACCTGATGTGCTACGGGGGCCGACAGCGGGACTTCGAAACTGATCGCGATATCGGTCTCATGTTCATAGAGCTTGCGTACCATTTCGTCGTGGTGGAGCGTCTGAAGGTCGAACATGATATCCTCATGATCGGCCAGGAATCGTGCCACCGCGGCGGGAATCGCGCCCAGACCGAGCGAAGGCAGCGCCGAAATGCGCAGCAGCCCGCCACGCCCGTGGCGCAGATTCTGGCAGGCCTGGCGTAGCGACCGAACGCGGTCCTGAATGTCGGACACTTCGGCGAAAAGCGTATGCGCGTCCTGCGTCGGGATCAGCCGGCCTTTCGACCGCTCGAACAGCGTCAGCCCGATCGAGCGCTCGGCGTGGCGCAGCACTTTCGTCACCGACGGCTGCGACACATTGAGCGCCCGCGCAGCGGCGCTGACGGTGCCATGCAGGAAGACCGCGTGAAATATCTCGATCTGGCGCAGGTTCATTCGGTCTTTGTCCCAAGCAGCAGCAATCGGGCCGCAAAAGGCCCATGTTGCTGCCTTATGCCATTGGGTTATAGGGGCTGCAACTCCCCCCTCTGGACGCGGCACGCCTGTTCGGGACATCTTCCGTGCCGGAAAAGCTGTACCGGCGGCGCGCGCTTCATGCGGCTCACCATCGTTCGCACGGAAGGATCACACCGATGCCATCGCCTGTTTCATCCCCGGTTCGCCGGACCATCGGTGTGCTTGCGGTGGTCGCAGCGTTGCTCGGCGTCGCCGGCGCCATGGCGCGGACGGACGAGGCGGTCGATGTGATCATCCGCGGCGGGACGATTTATGACGGCGGCGAGGGCGAATCTTTTGTCGGCGATGTTGCAATCCGCGGCGACCGGATCGTCCATGTTGGTCGCCCCGGCGGCTATACGGCGGCGCGCGTCATCGATGCGAAGGGCATGATCGTCGCGCCCGGCTTCATCGATCCGCACACCCACGCCGACAGCTTCCTGCGTTCGCCCGACAAGGCCGTGCGCGTCAACGCCGCCTGGCTGCACCAGGGGGTCAGCACCGTAATGATCGGGGTCGATGGCAACGGCACCCCCGATGTCGCCGCCGATAGCGGCAAGCTGGCAGCGTCAGGGATCGGCACCAATATCGTGCCCTTCGTCGGCTTTGGGCCGGTGCGGCAGCGGGTGCTGGGTCAGGATGCCCGCGCGCCAAGCGCGGCAGAGCTTGACGCGATGAAGGCACTGGTTGCGAAGGGCATGTGCGAGGGCGCCGTCGGGCTGTCGACCGGGCTTTTCTATGCCCCGCAAAGTTTCGCCACGACCGACGAGGTCGTGGCGGTGGCGCGCGAGGCGGCGGTGCGCGGCGGGATCTACGACACCCACCAGCGCGACGAATCAAGCTACAGCATCGGCCTGCTCGGGTCGGTCGAGGAAGCCATTGCGATCGGCAAGCAGGCGGGAATGCCCGTACATTTCGCGCATCTCAAAGCGCTGGGCGTGGACGTTCATGGGCAGGCGAGCGCGGTGATTGCCGCGATCGATGCGGCGCGCAAAGCGGGCATCGACGTGACCGCCGACCAATATCCGTGGCTCGCGTCGGGATCGAACCTCGACGCATCGCTGTTGCCGCGCTGGGCGGTCGATGGCGGCGGCGCGGCGTTGCTGAAACGGTTGGACGACCCAGCCACCCTGGCGCGGATCCGGGGCGAGATGCAGGACAATATGCGGCGCCGCGGCGGCGCGAGTGCGCTGTTGCTGATCGCCGAGGGCTTTCCGTGGACCGGAAAGACGCTGGAGCAGGTCGCGACCGAATGGAAACTGGACAGCCGCGACGCGGCGCTGCGCATCATTCGCCAGAGCATCGAGGCGAAGAGTCGCGGACAGCAGGGCGGCGGCACCGCGGTCGCATCGTTCAACATGGCGCAGGCCGACGTCGACCTGTTGATGCAGCAGCCGTGGATGGTAACCTCGTCCGACGGATCCGACGGCCATCCGCGCATGTTTGCGACCTTTCCCGAAAAATATGTCCGTTATGTCCGCGAAAGAAAGGTCATCAGCTTGCGCACGTTCATCCGCCAATCGACCGGGCGCACCGCCGACATCTACAAACTCGACCGGCGCGGCTATTTGCGTCCAGGCTATTTCGCCGACGTCGTCGTCCTCGACCCCGCCGGATATGCGCCCCGCGCCGATTATGTCCGCCCGCGCGAGCTGAGCGTCGGGGTTCGCAACTTGTTCATCAATGGCGCCTTGGCGGTTGATGACAGCCAAGCGACGGGCGTTACCGCAGGCCGCGCCCTCCTGCGGCCCCGTCCGGCAGGCTGCGCCGCACCGCAGTAACCGGGCGGAGCGGATGATCGCCGCGAAACAGTCGATAGGAATTTGCTAGATTTCGGTGGAGGCCCGAGCCGGAATCGAACCGGCGTGCGCGGATTTGCAATCCGCTGCGTCACCACTCCGCCATCGGGCCTCATGCCAAATTGCCGCATCCTTGAGGGATGGGCCGGGTGTTGGACGGCGCCGCTAGTGAGGGGGTTTCGCGGCCTTGTCAAGGATTCGCCCGCACACCAAGGTGCGCCCCATCATGCGGGGTTGGCGGCACTGGCGTTGCCAGCTATGCGCGTCTATGCGGGATAGGCTGTATTACCATTGCAATACAGCGTGGGTTGGGCTAGAGCTGCCGCACACACAGGTTCAGGCCCCAGGGAATCGGAAAAGGCTGATGGCGACCAAGTTTAGCGAAATCACCGCGGCGGACATGCGCTCTGCCATGATCGACAGCCAGCTGCGCACCAACGACGTCATCGACGCGGCGGTGGTCGGCGCGATGGCGGCGGTGCCGCGCGAAGCTCATGTGCCCGCCCATCTTGCCAGCGTTGCCTATATGGACCGCGCGATCGCGCTGGGTCACGGTCGTTCGCTCAACGCGCCGCTGGTCACCGGCCGGATGCTCGTCGCCGCGGCGATCCACCCCGGTCAGCGCGTGCTGCTGATCGGCAGCGCGACCGGTTACACCGCCGCGCTGCTCGTGCGGCTGGGCGCCGAAGTTCATGCGGTCGAGGAACAGGCCGAGCTGATGGCGATGGCGCAGGCGGCGAACGCCGACGCAAACATCCAATGGGTCGCCGGGCCATTGAATGCCGGTGCGCCCGATGCCGCACCATTCGACCGCATGATCATCGAAGGCGCGATCGAAACGCTGCCCGACACGCTCGCCGCGCAGTTGGTCGAAGGCGGCCGCCTGGTCGCAGCGCGCCCCGACGGCGCGGTCTCGCGGCTGGTCCAGGGGGTCAAGACCGGCGGCGCGATCGCGCTGCGCAGCTTTGCCGACATGGACGTCGCGCCGCTACCCGGCTTTGCCGCCCCGGCGGGCTTCACATTCTAAAAGCCACATCCCTCCTTGTTTCAGGCTGACATGACGATGCTCGATACCGATAAGAAACGGCCTCTCCCCCGCGCCCGCTGGCTTGCCGGTCTGGCCGTTGGCGCCTTGACGCTGTCGTCGGCGGCGCACGCCGAAACATTGCAAGAGGCGCTGGCGAAAGCGTATGAAAACAACCCGACGTTGACCGCAGCGCGCGCCGGACAGCGCGCCAACGACGAAAATGTGCCGATCCAGAAAGCGAGCGGACTGCCGAATGTCGGCGTCGGTGTGGATTATCAGGAAAATCTGGTCCTGCCCGGCAACAGCTTTTTCTCGCCCAAGCGCTTTGTCAGCGTCGGCGGCCAGGTATCGGTGCCAATCTATCAGGGCGGCGCGGTCCGCAATGCGGTGAAGGCGGCAAAATTTCGCGTCGAAGCTGGTCAGGCCGATTTGCGCGCCACCGAAGCGAGCATTTTTTCGCAGACCGTCGGCGCCTATATGGACGTCATCCGCGATCAGGCGATCGTCCAGCTGAACCAGAAGAATGTCGCGGTACTGCGCACCAATTTGCAGGCGACGAGCGACCGGTTCGAGATCGGCGACCTGACGCGCACCGACGTCGCGCAGTCGCAAGCGCGACTTGCGCTCGCAGAGGGCGATCTGCGCACCGCCGAGGCGAACCTGATCGCCAGCCGCGAATCCTATGTCCGGCTGGTCGGTGAAGCGCCGGTCGATCTGGAACAACCGCCGCTGCTGCCGAACTTGCCCGCGTCGCCCGACGAAGCCGTCGCGATCGCGCTGACCAGCAACCCCGACATCGAAGCGGCGAATCAGTCGGTGAATGCCAGCCGCGCCGACATCGGCGTCGCGCGCGCAAGCCGGTTGCCCAAGCTGTCGGCAACAACCAGCGGCGGGTACAACAACAATCTGAATTCGGTGAACGATCCCGCATCGGACAACACCACCAAAAGCGCTTCGGCGGGGTTGTCGTTGTCGATCCCGATCTTTCAGGGTGGGCGCCCGTCGGCGCAGGTGCGGCAGGCGCAGTCACGCACCAGCCAGGCGATCGAAAATTATGTCGAGATCGAACGCAGCGTTATCGCCCAGACGCGCGGCGCCTATGCCGCATGGCGCGCGAATGAGCAGATCATCGCCGCAACGCAGCAGGCGGTGAGCGCCAACGGCCTGTCGCTGGAGGGCGTGCGCGCCGAAAACAGCGTCGGCACGCGTTCGATCCTCGACATTTTGAACGCCGAGCAGGAATATCTGAACACCCAGGTCCAGCTGGTGTCGGCGCAGCGCAACAGCTACGTCGCCGCCTTCTCGGTCCTCGCCGCGATGGGCAAGGCCGAAGCGCGCGACTTGGGTATCGAGGGCGGCGCGCTCTATGATCCCGAAGTCAATTACAGCCGCGTCAAGGGCCAGATCTGGGACTGGGCCGACGATCCGGCGCCGCAGCAGCAGGCGACTGACACGCGCGCGGTTCCGGCGGCAACTGCCAGCGTTCCGGTTGGCCCGCCCGCGCTGCCGCCACAATAAAGCTTGGCAAAACTCGCCCCAAATCGGTAAGAGCATAGTTAACCATCCGGTAATCGCGGTGGTTTAGGGGGTTGGTTATGGGCGATATGTCGCGGGAACCATCGATGGAAGATATCTTGTCGTCGATCAGGCGCGTGATCGCGCGGGATGAAGCGCCCGGTTCGGCGCGCGATGTCCGCGTCCCCGAAGCTGACGACATTCTCGATCTGCACGACGAAGAAGATGACGACGCCGAAGCTGCGCCTGCGGCCGACGAACTCGTTTCCGAAGCCAGCGCCGATGCAGCGCGCCAGTCGCTCGAAGCCTTGACCGCCGCTATCGCACCCGCCGTTGCCGCCGCGACGACTGCGGCGCCTGCCGCCGCGGGCCGCACGATGGAGGACGTCGTCCTCGACGCGCTGCGCCCGATGCTGAAAGACTGGCTCGACAGCAATTTGCCGTCGCTGGTCGAAGCGATGGTGGCGAAGGAAATCAGCCGCATTACCGGGCGGCGGATTTAATCTAAACTTCCTCCCTGTGGCGAAGCCATGGGGAGGTGTCAGCGCAAAGCGCTGACGGAGGGGCGATGACACTACCGTCGCTGCCCCTCCACCACTTGCTTCGCAAGCGGTCCCACTCCCCATCGCTGCGCGACAGGGAGGAATAAGCTAACCCGCCCAATTCTCGAGCAAATAACGCGCGATCGCCATTGGCGGCGGGGCCAGGAACGGCGCCCCCATGTCGCCCGCCAGCGCGGCGCGCACTTCGGCCTTGTCGACCCACATTGCCGCCTCGATCTCGGTCGTGTCGAGCGTCAGCGCCGGATCGGCCGCGACCGCACGGCAGCCGATCATCAGCGACGACGGGAACGGCCACGGTTGGCTCGCCACATAGCTTACGTCGGAAACGCGGATGCCCGCTTCCTCGAACAATTCGCGAGCCACTGCTTCCTCCAGCGATTCGCCGGGCTCCACAAACCCCGCCAGCGCCGAGAAGAAGCCGGGCGGAAACCCGCCCTGTCGTCCGACCAGCACCCGCCCGTCGCACTCGGCAAGCATGATGACGACGGGGTCGACGCGCGGAAAATGTTCGGCGTTGCAACTGCCACAGCGGCGTCCCCAACCGGCGCGGAACACCGTCGTCGGCGTCCCACACACCGCGCAAAAGCGGTGCCGCGCGTGCCAGTCGACCAGGCTGCGCGCGCCGCCGTACAGAGCCGCCTCTTCGCCTGAGAGCAGGGGCAGCAAGCGCATGACGGTACGCGAGCGCGCGTCGATGCGCGCGCCGGGTGCGGCTTCGCGCACAAAATGCGGGATTCCGGCATTGTCGAGGCCGAGCAGCAGCAGCGCGCGGTCATCGGCAGGGTCGAGCGCGTCCCACAGCAAGCCGCCGCCGTCGCCTGGCACAAAGTCGATCCCGTCGAGCGTCAGGCACCGCGCGCGCGGATCGGCGAGTGCGGCAGCGAAGCCGTCGGCATCGCTGCGCAACGGATCGGCGCGGTCGAGCCACGCCCCGGTGAACCCCAGCGGTAGCGGCATCAGCCGATCACGTCCTTGAAGAAGGTTTCGCCGAACTTTTCCTGAAACGGCAGCGCGCCCGAGGGCATATATTGAGCGTAGCCCGCGACGCGATAGCCGAGACCGCGATGGACGAAACCGATCGTCCCTGCGGCGCCCGCCCAGCCGAAAATGCCCTCGCCCCCCGGCGATGTCGGCAGCGATACGCGGCCGCCGGCGCCAAAGCCCTGGCCGTCGATGAAGGTGCCTTTGCGGTCGACGCTGTCAGCCAGCAGATTCGACATCGCGAGCCGCGCGGTTTCGGCCTTCATCACCCGTTTCCCGCCGGTCGCGCCCTCGCCGAGCAACATCGCGAGGAAGCGGTCGTAATCGCGCGCGCTCGACACCAACCCGCCGCCGCCGAACGGATAGGGCGGCGGATCGAGATAGATCGAACTGGTCGCGGGATCGAAGGGGATCAGGGCGCCGCCATAGGGGGCATAGTTGGTGGTGAAGCGCCCGACGTCCTTTGCCGCCACGATGAAGCTGGTGCTTGTCATGCCAAGCGGATCGAACAGCCGCGCTTTCAAAAACGCGTCGAAGGACTGGCCCGACACGACCTCGATCAGCCGCCCCATCAGGTCGAGGGCGATTGAATAGCTCCATTTGGTCCCGGGCTCATAGACGAGCGGCAGTGCCGCCAGCCGGTCGGCCATGACCGCCAGACTCGGCGCGGGGGTCACCGGCGCAAAGCCCGGGATCGGCAGGCGGCTGGCCGAGCCGCCGACGATGCCGGCATCGTCATAGGCCTTTTTGATCGGGCCTTTCTGAATGATATTATACCCCAACCCGGCAGTATGGGTGAGCAGGTGGCGCACCGTGATCGCGGTCTTGGCAGGATGCACGGCGGTGATCGATCCGTCGGGCGTATCCTGAACCTGCATCTTGGCAAAGGCGGGCAGGAAATCGGCGATCGGCTGGTCGAGCTTCATCTTGCCGTCTTCGATCAGCAGCATCGCCGCGATGCCCGTGATCGGCTTGGTCATCGAATAGAGGCGCCACAGCGTGTCGGGGCCGACCGGCGTCGTCGAATCGTTGGATTGCACCCCGGCACCGAAAAATTCCGCCGCATCCTGCCCCTTGCCGATCGCGGCGAGCGTACCGGCGAGTTCGCGGCGATCGACGAAGCCTTTGATGAAGGCATGGGTCGCGGGGTAAAGTTGCGCCCCGCTTTCCTTCCACGCAAAGGCGGCGCGCGGCAGCAGCGCGGCACTGCCGCCCAGCGCCAGACCGCCGAGCAGCGCGCGGCGCGAAACCATCATGTTCATCCGTCTCTCTCCAACATCTTGTCGATCAATTTCCGATAGAGCGTCGGCAGCCCCGCCGCGTCAAGGTCCGAGATCTGCCACCATTCGCCTTCCGCTGCGGCATTGGAGCTTTCGGGGGGGGATTCGCGCTGCACGAGTTTCAGGGTCAGGTTGAAATGGGTGAAGCCATGATCGACCTCGGCGATGCCCGACTCGGTTGCGCGCGCATCGGTCCAGTCGCCACCGGGAAGCGCGCGCATCCCGCCGAGCATCCCTTTGTCGGGACGCCGGACGAGCCAGATCCGCGCGTCGCGCTCGATCCAATGCGCCAGCCCGTAACGATGCGGCTTCGCCTTCTTTGGCGGCTTGACCGGCAGGCGTTCGATGTCGGACCGCCCGCGTGCGCGGCAATCGGCCATCAACGGGCAGATGGCGCACGTGGGACGCCGCGTGGCGCAAATGGTCGCGCCCAGATCCATCAACGCCTGCGCAAAATCGCCGGGGCGGTCAGCCGGGACGAGCGGCGTCAGCGCGGCGCGAATCTCGCGCTTGGCGAGCGGCAATGGGGTTTCGATCAGGCGATGCCGTGCCATCACGCGCTCTATATTGGCATCGATGACGACCGCCGGTTGGCCAAAGGCAATCGCCGCGACCGACGCCGCGGTATAGTCGCCGATCCCCGGCAGCGCGCGCAATTCCGCCTCCGTATCGGGGAATGATCCGCCATGATCGCGCACGACGGCGCGGGCGCAGGCGAGCAGGTTGCGGGCGCGGGCATAATAGCCAAGCCCAGCCCACGCCGCCATGACATCGGCGTCATCCGCCGCCGCCAGATCATGGACCGTCGGCCAGCGTTCGATAAAGCGCGCGAAATAGCCCGCCACCGCCGCAACCGTCGTCTGCTGCAACATAACCTCGGCCAGCCAGATACGATAGGCATCGGGTACTGCGTCGCTGCCCGGCACGATCCGCCATGGCAGCACCCGCGCGGCGCGATCATACCAAGCCAGCAACCGCGGCGCGAAGTCGTGGGCAATATCGCCATTGATGTCGGAAGTCTGGACGCTCACCCCCCGCCTATGGCATGGCACCCGCGATGACGAAAGACGCGGGAGACGACGGGCCGACCAAGAAGGTCAAGGCGAAAGGCGGAGCGAAAAAGCCCGCCAAGCCCGCGCCGCGCGTCTATGAACGGCCGCGCGGCGGCGAAGCGCGGATGATTTCCGATCTCGTCCCCGAAATCGGCCGCGCCGCCTTTCGCAAATTCGGCTTTATCCAAAGCTCGGTGGTCAGCCGCTGGCGCGAAATCGTCGGCGACCGGCTCGCCGATGTCACCCAGCCCGCGATGATCCGCTTTCCCGTGGGCGCCAAGGCAGGCGGCACGCTGCACCTGACGATCAGCGGCGCGCATGCGCCGATGCTGCAACATGTCGCGCCGGACATCCTCGCCGCGGTCAATCGTTTCTTTGGCTATGCCGCGGTTGCGCAGGTGCGCATGACGCATGGCCAAGTGACACCCGCGGCGCCCGTTCAGCCACCGGCAATGCTCAAACCCGTACCCGCTGAACTGGGGGATAGCCTGCGCGACATCGGCGATCCGGAACTTCGCACCGTGCTCGAACGCATGGCGTCGGGACTGGCGACCGCGCCGAAACTCCCCCGGATCAGTTGAAGAAAGACCTGCCGATGTCCGCTTTTGACGATTCCCCACTCGATCGCCGCACCGCGGTGCTGGCGCTGTCGGGCGCCGCGCTGACCCTGATCGCCGCGACTCCCGCCAAACCTGCACTCTGGTCATCGAAGGTGACAACCAGCCCGATCGGCGCTCACGTCGTCGGCAACCCCGCTGCCAAGATCCGGCTGGTCGAATATTTCAGCTACACCTGCCACGTCTGCGCCGATTTCGCCAAGCTGGGTTCGGCGCCGCTCAAGTCGCAATATGTCGATCGCGGGCTGGTCCTGTTCGAATATCGCAACCTGGTGCGCGACCCGATCGACATGACCGCCGCACTGCTCGCGCGCTGCGGCGGACCGGCAGCATTCGCGCGCAACCATCAGGCGATCTTTGCTGCTTTCCCGGTCTGGATGGCCAAGGTGACAAAGGCCACCGACGCACAGAAAACCAGCTGGTTCGAAGGCACCACCGGCCAGCGCGCGCGCAAGATCGCCGCCGACACCGGGCTGGCCGCGCTGATGCGCGCGCGCGGTTATACGCAGGCGCAGCTCGACGCCGCGCTCGACAGCGAGGTTGCGCAGGCCGAACTGACCGGGATGACGAACATCGCGCGTAACGCGGATCGCGTCGGCGGCACCCCGACCTTTTTCGTCAACGGCCGCAACGCCGAAGTCACCGCTTGGCCGGCGCTCAAATCGAAACTCGACCTCGCGATCAAGGGATCGTAAAAGCCTGCCCATCTTGTTTCCGGAGAACAGTTCATCATGACCGCATCGCTTCGTATCGCCCTTCTCTCTTCGCTCGGCGCCTTGGCGCTTGCCGGTTGCGGCGGCGGCGCCAGCGACACCACCAAGGAACAGGATGTCGTCGCCAAGGTGGCAGCCCCCGCCGGAAAAAGCTGGTCGCAGGTCGTCAGCTTCGATGGCGACGGCGTGGTGATGGGCAATCCCAATGCGCCGATCAAGATCGAGGAATTTGGTGCCTTCACTTGCGGCCACTGCGCGCAGTTCACCAAGGATTCGCACGAAGAGCTGAAGCGCGACTTCGTCGACACCGGCCGCGTGTCGTACAAGCTGACCCCGTTCATGCTGCATCCGGTCGATGCGATCGCGGGTGCGATTGCAAAGTGCGCCGGCCCCGACCGCTTCTTCCCGCTCGCCGACGCGACCTTCCTCGAGCATGAGGCGTTCATCGCCGGGGCGCAAAAGCCGCAGCCGGGGATCGAGGCGGCGATGCAGCTGCCCCCCGAACAGCGCTTCACCGCGCTTGCCAAGGGCTGGGGCATCGATCAATTCTATCAGCAGCGCGGCGTCCCTGCCGCGACGATCCAGGCGTGCCTGAGCAAGGTCGACAATGTGTCGGCGATCGAAAAGGGCACGAACGCCGGGGTCGAGAAATATCAGATCACCGGCACCCCGACCTTCGTCATCAACGGCCAGGTCGCCGAGGGTGTCGCCGCCTGGGGTCCGCTCCGCGATCGCCTGCGCACGATGGGCGCGCGCTAAAGATATGAATCCTCCCTACCGCGAAGCGGTGGGGAGGGGGACCGCCGCCGCAGGCGGTGGTGGAGGGGCAGCGACGGCAGTGCCAAAGCCCCTCCGTCAGCGCTTCGCGCTGCCACCTCCCCATCGCTGCGCGACAGGGAGGATCCTTATCTGCCCCTTGCGACTCCCCCGCCCGCGCGGCATGACGGCTGCTTGGGGGGATATGTGACAGCAGCGTTGCAACATCCGCGATTCGATTCACTGCACGGGGCCATTCCGTGCAGATAAAGCGCCTGCGCCTGACCGGTTTCAAATCCTTTGTCGAACCCACCGAACTGCGCATCGAGCCGGGGCTGACGGGTGTTGTCGGCCCCAATGGTTGCGGCAAGTCAAACCTGCTCGAAGCGATCCGCTGGGTGATGGGCGAATCCTCGCCCAAATCGATGCGCGGCGGCGGCATGGAGGATGTCATCTTTGCCGGTACCGCATCGCGCCCGGCGCGCGATTTTGCCGAGGTCGCGCTCCATTGCGACACCGAAGGCGCCCTCGTCGCGGGCCTGTCCGATGGCGGCGACGGCGATGACCTGGAGGTCATCCGCCGCATCGAACGTGGTACCGGATCAGCCTATCGCGCCAATGGCCGCGACGTGCGCGCGAAGGACGTCGCGCTGATCTTTGCCGACGCCGCGACCGGCGCCCACAGTCCGGCGCTGGTCAGCCAGGGCAAGATCGCCAATGTCATCGCGGCGAAGCCGACCGAGCGCCGTGCGATGCTGGAGGAAGCCGCCGGGATCGCCGGACTGCACGTGCGCCGCAAGGATGCCGAACAGAAATTGCGCGCGACCGAAACCAACCTGACCCGCCTGTCCGAAATCACCGCCGATATGGAAGCGCGCGCCAACGCGCTGCGGCGGCAGGCGCGCGCGGCCGAACGCTACAAAAAGCTGAGCGATGACATCCGTATCGCCGAGGGGCGGCTGATCTATGCCCGCTGGCGCGACGCCGCCGCCGCCGCCGATCAGGCGCGCCGCGATTCGGATGCCGCCGAGGCTGCGGTCAAAACCGCGCAGCACGAACTCGAAACTGTGTCTGCGGTACAGACCGAGGTCGCGACCCGTGTCGGCGCGGCGCGCAGCGATGCGCAGGCGCAGCGCGATGCGCTGGCCGAGGCTACCGCGAACCAGGTTCGGCTGCTGGGCGAGGAGCGCGCGGCGCGCCAGCGGCTCGACGACCTTGCGGCGCAGCAGGCGCGGCTCGCCGACGACCGGGCGCGCGAAGGCGAATTTGCCCGCGAAGCGCATGGTGCGCTGACCGCGCTCGATACCGAAACCAAAAGACTGGCGCAGGACATCGCTGCACACGACGCGGGCAAGGCCGCGCTCGCCGACGCCAACCTCGCCTCGCAAGCGCGGCTGCGCGATGCCGAGGTCGCGCTGGCGCAGGCGCGCGCGAAAGCGGCGAGCGAGGCTGCCGATCGCCGCATCGCCGTATCGGCCCGCGACAGTGCCGACGCCGCCGTCCGCCGCGTCGCGAGCGTCAAGGCGCGCGTCGATGCCGAAATCGCCGCGCTGGGCGACAGCGCTGCGTTGGCGGCCACCCAGGCTGAAAGCGTGACGGCCGCCGAAGCCGCCGAAACCGCAATCGCTGCTGCCGAAACCGCACTGCAAAATGCCGAAGCCGACCGCGAAGCGACCGCCGCCGATCTCGCTAGGGTCGAAGCAGGGCTGGCCGAAGCGCGCACCGCTCTGGCGGCGCTCGACGGCGAAGTCGCGACCCTCGAACGCGCGCTGGCCGCCGGGCGCCGCGACGAGGATCGCATCCTCGACCAGCTGCGCGTCGCACCGGGCTATGAGGCCGCGCTCGCCGCCGCTTTGGGTGACGATCTCGACGCCGGGACCGACGGCGGCGCAGCGCGAAGTTGGGGCGGCGCCGAGACGCGAGCCGATGACCCCGCGCTGCCGACCGGCACCCAACCGCTCGCCCGTTACGTGACAGCGCCTGCTGCACTCGCCCGCCGTCTGGCGCAAGTCGCGGTCGCCGACAGCGACGACGGCCAGCCGCTTGCGGTCGGCCAGCGGTTCGTGACGACCGACGGCGTGATGCGGCGCTGGGATGGCTTTGTCGCGCGCGGCGACGGCGCCACCGCGACCGAACGGCTGCAACGCCAGAACCGTCTCGACGCGCTGGCGGCGCAGCGGCCGCAGGTCGAGCTGGGCGTGCAGGAGCTACGCGACCGGCGCGATGCCGCCGCCGCCAAAGCCGCCGCACTGACCGAGGCCGCCGCCGCGGCGCGCAAGGCGCTGGCGCAGGCCGACGAAACGCGCCGCACCGCGCTCCGCGCCGCCGACCAGGCGCAGGCGGCGCTGGATCGACATCGTGACGCCGCCGCATTGTTCGACCGGCGCCTGACCGAAATCGCCGACGCGGCCAAGGACGCGGCCGAGGCGCTGGCGGTGCAGGAGGCGGCGCTCGCGATGCTCCCCGACGACAGCATTGCGCGCGCCGCGCTCGATGCCGAGGAGCAGACTGCTGAGCGTGCGCGAAGCGACGCCAATGAAGCCCGCGACGCGCTGACCGCGCACGAACGCAGCCTTGCTGGTCTGAGCGAGCGACAAGCGGTCGTGACCGCCGAGATCAAGAGCTGGAAAGCCCGCGCGGGCGAAGCGGCGCGGCGTGTCACCGAAATGGACAAGCGCGCCGATGGGCTCGCTGCCGAGGCCGCGAAGCTTGCCGACGTCCCTGAGAAACTGGCCGAGCAGCGGGCCGCCGCCGAAGCGCAACAAGCCGCGCTGCGCGACAAGGTCGCCGACGCCGAAGCACAGGAGCGCGCCGCCGAAGCAGCGCTGCGCGAGGCCGAAACCGCACTCAATGCTATCCGCGAGCGCGTCGCCGCAGCACGCGAAACCCGCGCCGGAGCGATCGCGCGGTCCGAAAATGCCGAGCTGCGCCGCATCGAAATGGGCCGCCTGTCAGGCGAACGCTTTGAATGCCCGCCGCCGCTTCTGCCGCAAAAGGCTGGGTTCGATGGCGAGAGTGTGTCCGACGCCGCGCAGGAATCGGCGCAGCACGACCGGCTGATCGCCGACCGCGAACGGCTCGGCCCGGTCAACCTCGTCGCCGCCGACGAACTCGTTGAACTCGACACCGAACGCGAAAAGAGCGCCGCCGAGATCGAGGAACTGACACAGGCGGTCCACCGGCTGCGCGGATCGATCGGCAATTTGAACCGCGAAGGCCGCGTTCGACTGCTTGCCGCGTTCGAGACGGTGAACGGTCATTTCCAGCGGCTGTTCACGACCCTGTTCGACGGCGGGCAGGCGCATCTCGAACTGGTCGATTCGGATGATCCGCTGGAGGCCGGGCTGGAAATCATGGCGCAACCACCTGGCAAGCGCCTCGGCACCCTCACCCTGCTCTCGGGCGGCGAGCAGGCGCTGACCGCGGTCGCGCTGATCTTTGGCCTGTTCCTCACCAACCCGGCGCCGATCTGTGTCCTCGACGAGGTCGACGCGCCGCTCGACGATGCGAATATCGAACGATTCTGCGACCTGCTCGACCGCATGACGCGCGAGACCAACACCCGCTACCTGATCGTCACCCACAATGCGGTGACGATGGCGCGCATGCACCGCCTGTTCGGGGTGACGATGATCGAAAAGGGCGTCAGCCGGCTGGTGTCGGTCGACTTGGGAGCGGCAGAGGAACTGCTCGCGGCGGAATAGAGCAGGGTTGACTATTTATTGTAGTTACGATAATCAAGCTTTCTTGAAAGCACCACGAAGCACCACGAAGCACCACGAAGCACCACGAAGCACCACGAAGCACCACGAAGAAACCCTGCCACGGAGACAGCAAATGGAACATGATAACCCGCTGCGTCTTCGGCGCGGCACCGTACAAGGGAATCCGAAATGGATGTCAGTTTCGATGAGGCCAAGCGGCAGCTAACGCTTGAAAATAGGGGCTTAGACTTTCGGGATGCGCCGCAAGTTTTTGAAGGCCCACATTTTGATGTGATAGACGACAGCCAAGATTACGGCGAATTGCGTATCCTGACCTATGGCGAACTGGATGGTCGATCCGTCACCATCGTTTGGACGCAAAGAGGCAACACCCGCCGGATCATTTCGATGAGACATGTTCATGCCGAAGAAATCGCCCGCCGCAGAAGAGCCTTGGATTGATCCTGATGACGCGCCTGAGTGGACGGAGGAAATGTTCCGCCGCGCCGCCATTTACCATGGCGACAAGCTGATTCGTCCCGCGCGGGGTACACTTACCAAACTTGGCCGCCCCAAATCCGCCGATCCCAAGCAGCAAGTAACCTTGCGCCTCGACAGCATCGTTCTCGACAAATTTCGCGCCATGGGGCCGCGCTGGCAGAGCCGCATCAACGCCGAGCTCCGCAAAGCACTCGGTCTCTAGGGCGCCATCCCGACCACCAGCATTGCGGCAAACACCAGCAACCCGGCGAACCGATTGCTGCGAAATTTGGCGAGCGCATCCTCGCCATTGGTGGGATCGAGCGTCACAATCTGGCCGATAAAATGCAGCGCCGCGGGCAGCAGCGCGACAAGCACCAGCGGGTCGGGGCGCACCGCCCACAGCGCGCCCCCCCAACACCCAAGCGCGAACACATAACAAAGCGCGACCCCGCCCTTCACATGGCGCCCCATCGCGCGGGCGCTCGACTTGACGCCGATCAGCATATCGTCCTCGATATCCTGAAGCGCGTAAATGGTGTCATAGCCGATCACCCACGCGATGCAGCCAGCATAGAGCAACGGCAGCGCAAGCCCCCCCTCCCCGCTATTGGCGCCGCCGCCCACCGCGACCCAGGCGACAAGCGCGCCCCAACTGAACACCAGCCCCAGCCACGCTTGCGGCCACCAGGTGATGCGCTTCATAAACGGATAGCCTGCGACCAGGATCAGGCTGGCGAGTGCAACGATCTGAGCGGGCCAAGGCAACTGAAGCAGCACGAGCAACCCGACGAGCGAAAGCAGTACCGCCCACAACGCCGCATTGCGCACCGACACTGCCCCGCTGGCGATCGGGCGCGACGCGGTGCGCGCGACTTTGGCGTCAAGGTCACGGTCAACGATGTCGTTATAGACGCATCCCGCGCCGCGCATCGCGATCGCGCCGAGCAACAGCCACAGGAACAAAGGCCAATGGATGATCGCCCCGCCGCCCAGCGCCACTGCCCAGGCGCAGGGCCAATAGAGCAGCCACCAGCCGATCGGCCGGTCGAATCGCGCCAGCAGCGCATAGGGCCGCGCCGCAGCAGGCAGCAGCGCCACAAAACCACGCAGCTGGCTGTCGGGAGGATGGGTCGTGGTCATTAGCAGCCGCGCGTGTAGCAGCCGCTGCACCCGTGATAAACGGCTGATTGAGCGCGGACCTATTGGGTCAGCAGGTCGATGCGGTCGCGCCGGCGGAAGGATAGACCTTGGTCAGATCGCGGCCCTCACGGATGTTGAACGCCGCAGTCGACCGGATCGTGCGGGGTCCAAGCCATTTGCCATAAGCAAGCGGTTTGTACTGATAGACTATCTCGACAAACATTACCGCGGATCCGAGCGGCGCTGTCACTTCGGCGCCGGCAGGTCCCATGCCCGCGAAATCGGTGCCGGTGGAGCCGTCGCCCTCGTCGCCGAAGCTCGACTCGACAGCAAGGTCGCCATAGCAGCGCTGCCAGTGGATCCATTGACCGCCGTCAGTGTTGCGCTCGAGGCTCGACAGAATAATTCGGCCGCGCGTCTCAAAATCGAGGCCGCTCGCCTGACGTTCGGCACCGGTGAATACTTCGTTGATGTCGATTTCGCGAACGCGCGGCAACGACAAATTGCTACCGACAGCGATGCGCGACGCATTGTCGGCGGTGCTGAGCCCGATTTGGCTGATGCGCGTGTTGGCGAGCGTCAGATTCGCCATCTCCAATCCGCCGAAGCCCAAAAGGACAATCAGCGGTATGCAGAACGCCATTTCAATCATCACAGTCCCTCGACTGTCGCGCGACAAGCGCACGTGGCTCGCCAAGCGAGTGAGGCGACGAGCGAATTGGCGAGCGGAACAGTTTAAAGGTCGCATATAACCTCCGTGGAAGCGGAGTTGGCGTTGTACGGCTGGTTCCGAAGCACGGTCGCGGCCTTCAGTGTCGTTTGCTGCGGCTGTCCGAGCATGCGCCAGACTGGGAGGACGCGATCGAATTTCATCGACACCCGATAAAGGACAACGTCATCCGCGCCGCCGTTGCCCGCCGCGCCGCGATCAGCCTCCCAGGCGCCGGTGCCGTTCATGTCCTCAAAGCATTCGCCGGTGTCCCATCGACCATTGCCGTTCGTGTCGGTCAGTGGCTCAGGCGCTCCGACGTCGTCATAGCTTTCATACGCCAGCCGTTCGAATTCGATATCGGCATTCCTGAAGACATTTTTCACACGCGAACGGACGGTTTCATCTATTGCGGCCTGATCCTCGGCATTGCGTTCGAGCGTCGAGAGGCGCGCCGACTGGCTGACGGCGCCCTGCAGCACCTGTTGCGCATACATTTGCCAACAATAGTCGAAGACGCCCATCAACAGCAGCAGGAACACCGGAGCGGTAAGCGCGAATTCGATCAGTGCGGTACCCCGCTGGTCGCGGCGCATGCGGCGAGCAAGAAGCGAACGCCGCGTCATTGCGATAGCCTCAAACGCGAGATTTGCCCGGCGATTGATGCGAAGATAGTCTTCAACTGCGCGGCACTGCTCGTCTGATAGGCCTTGCCCGGAGTCGCACAGGTTGTAAGCTGGGCGTTAAGCGCAGTACCGAAGCCAATCACCCAAATCGTCATGTTGCGTGCTTTCGCGGCGTTGCACAACTGGGCGAAACGATTGTTGTGCCGATCTTCTAGCGTCTGGTTGTTAGTGGTGGCCGTGCCGCTGATGCGTTGCATCAGATATTCATAGCCTTGGGTCGTCAGGTTGTTCCAGTTCGGTGCCATTTCGCCGTCGGTCATGAAGATGATGTGGCGGCTGATCGGACGCTCGTTCGGCGCCGTCGCATTTTCATCTGCAAACAGCCCGGTCGGCGACAGCAGGCGAACCCCCCACACCATTCCAGCGTCGTGATAGGTCCCGCCGAGGGGCTGAAGCGCGTCGATCTTGCCCTTGAACCAGGTGCGATCGTCGGTGTCCATTTCGGTCAGCTTGAACGCTTCGGCCGGGCATACGCCATAGCCGCTCGACGCGTGGTACTCATAGCTTTGCCAGTTGCTACCGCTGAAATCCCCACTGGCGATCGTTCGGACGCCCGTGCCAGACGGCGTAGTACCTATGCCTGATGCGCGGTGATAGGAGAGTTCGGGGATCAGTATCCGCCATCGGCTATTTTCGTCGCTAGGGACCATATCAACGTCCATGTCCAGCGCGCTGCTCGGCGCTGAAGACGTCGGTCCGAAGGGCGATGTGCGCCGCTCGAGGACACACCCGCTCCAGCCTACTGCGCGATCGGCGCCGGAATTGCCGGTATCGACCGTGATCGTGTTTCCGGCTTTCATCGCCGAGACGTCAAAGACGCGGTCTTCGTACCGATATTGGCTATAGAAGGCCGTCGAACTGGGCGCGGGCGACGCGGCATGATCGAAGGTCACCGTGCGGCGTTGAAGCCAGCACGTGCTATCCGCCGAATTATACTGATAGCGATAGTTATAATAGCGGTGCTTTGTGCCAGCGACCGTTACAAAGCGGCGCGTCCCATCCTTGTCAACGACGCGCGCGGTCTTGTTGATATCCTGCGCTGTGGTCAGCGCGGGCATCGTGTCAGCCGGGGCGACGACGGCCGAGCAGGCGGCATTGCTGGTGAAGCCGCTGATCGGCAGGAAATCGGCCCATGCGCCGTTGGTGGTCGTCCCGGTTGTGACCGAAGCCGGTGGATTGGTACCGCTCCAATTGTAGCGTGTAACCGGCGAGCGCGACGGCAGAAGCGTGAAGTCGGACACCCAGTCCGCGTTCTCGGCAAGCAAAATCTTGCCGACATTCGCGGTTGAACTATAAGGCACCATACCAATACGCAGGCGGCCATCGCCCTTTTCCGCCTGCGTCAGTGTGTCGAAGAACACCATCGACGCTTCCTTGAGCCCGTCGATGCGGCTTTTGCCGTCGCTGGTATTGCTGCTCATAGATCCGGTGACGTCGAGAACGAGCATCACGTCGGTGTTCGATATCTCGAGCTTGGCAGCGCAATCCGCGGTCAACTCGAAATTGTCGGTTCCAAAAATATGCATGATTGACGTCGGCAAGCGCGCGGTCGCGGTACCTACTACGTCAGACTTGCCTTCGGGCTCGGACGAAAAGGTGACCTCTTCGCTGCCATAAATGCCGCTGGGATAGTTGAAGGCAAACATCTTGAGTGCTTCGGCCTCGGCCTCATCGCCATAGGCTTGGGCGCCCATATGGCGGCGGCCGGCGAGCACGCCGGCGTCGCACGCCTGCTGCAGACGCAACTGCGCCATATAACCGCGACCGATGTCGATGCCCGATCCGACCATGCCCAACACGGGCACCATCGCGGCCGCCGTCAGCATCATTGCGTTGCCGCGTTTGTCGCGCAACAGCCTGTTGGTACCCAGCCGCAGTCGGCTGAAAACGGTCCCTCGCATGGTCTAACCCCTCTTAGTCCAGACACGCGGCCCACTACAGATGCGTGGCTGGCACTTCGCACTAGGGCGGAACTGCTTACCAAATCGCTAATCGGCTGCCGCGCGATGTGCTGCCAAACCGGCCATTTTGACCCGGATCGGGACAATCTGGCCAGCAGCACGCGGCGGGTATGCAAAATATCGGCGTCTGCTATCGCTCCGCCCATGCCCGCAACGCCCGCCTGGCCGCCCGCCAGCACGCCCCGTCTCTTCATCGACCAGCCGCTGGCAAGCGATGCCGCGCCGACGATCGACGGCCCCGCCGCCCATTATCTGCTCAATGTCATGCGACTAAAGGTCGGCGCGCCGATCCTGCTGTTCGACAACCGCAGCGGCGAGTGGCTGGCCAGCGTGGTCGATGCGGGCAAACGATCGCTGACCGTTCGCATCGAACGCCAGACCCGCACCATCGAACAGGTGCCAGATCTGTGGCTGTGCTTTGCCCCGGTCAAAAAGGCACGGCTCGACTGGATCATCGAAAAGGCGACCGAGCTTGGGGTCGCTCGGCTGCAACCGGTAATCACCGAGCGCACGATCGTCGAACGGGTCAAACGCGAGCGGCTGGAGGCGCAGGTTATCGAGGCGTGCGAGCAATGCGGGCGCACCGCACTGCCGGTGCTGGGCGAGCCGGTCAAATTGACGCAGTTGCTGGCCGGTTGGCCCGCCGACCGCGCGTTGCTGTTCGCCGACGAGGCCGGGGGTGTCCCGCTGTCCGCCGTCAAGGCGCCTGCGCCCGCCGCGATCCTCGTCGGCCCCGAAGGCGGCTTTACGACGCGCGAGCGCGATCTGTTGCTCGCAAACACGGCGGTGCGCCGCATCGCGCTCGGCCCGCGCATCCTGCGCGCCGAAACCGCGGCGATCGCCGCAACCAGCCTGTGGATGGCGCAGCATGGCGACTGGGCGGGCGACGCCTGAAGGCGCGAAGCTGTTCCGTTCCCGGACAGAATTTAAGCCAAGCCCCGGATTTTAACGGCATATTAGCTATGCACCGGCATAGCGGCCCGATGCAACGGCAGGACCAGAGCCGATATTGCTGGCGTGGGGGCCAGCACGCGCAGTTTGTACGAGCCCTTTTGGCGCTCGTCTGGCTGGCGTTGACGCTCGTCGCCAATCCGGCCACCGCGCAGACGACCACCACCTATAGCAATACGACCACCGGCACGATCAGCGAAACCGCGACCACCTGTACCAGCCCTATGGTGCGCAATTTCACCATTGCCCCGAACGCGCAGGTCACCGACGTGAACATCGGGGTGCAATTCACCCACAGCTATCGCGGCGATGTTCGTGCGACCTTGGTGTCTCCGACCGGCACCGTCGTCAATCTGATCACCAATGTCGGGACGTCAGCGGACAATCTGAACGTGCTGTTCGATGACAGCGCCGCGACGAGCATCACCACCCACACCGCAAACGATAACACGACCGCAGCGCCGCCCTATCAACGGACCTTTAGCCCGGAGGGCTCGCTCGCCAGTTTTAACGGCCAGGGGTCAGCCGGGACGTGGCAGCTGACGATATGCGACTCGCTGAACGGCGACACCGGGAATTTTACCCGCAGCGATCTGACGCTGACGACCGTGCCGCTCACGCCGTCGGCCGACCTGTCGCTGACCAAGTCGGTGAGCAACGCATCGCCCGCGTTCGGCGCCAGCATCAACTATGTGCTCAGCGTCACCAATGCGAGCGGGTCGGCGCTGACCGCGACCGGGGTGACCGTACAGGACACGCTTCCCGCGGGCTTTGCTTTCACCGGCGCCTCGGGCTTTGGGAGCTATAACAGCACCACCGGCGTCTGGACCGTCGGCAGCATTCCGGCGGGGACGACGCGCACGCTGACGATTACCGGCACCGTTACCGCAACCGCGGGCGCGACCGTGTCCAATATCGCCGAGGTCAGCGCCTCATCGGCGTTTGATTTCGATTCGACCCCGGGCAATGGCGCGGCGGGCGAGGATGATTATGATACCGCCAGCTTCACCGTGTCGGGGACACGCATCGCCGGGACGCCGCCAACGCTCGTCTGCCCGGTCGGCAGCACGGTCCACGACTGGGACGGCGTCAGCTGGGCCGCAGGATCGACCAGCGGCACCTACGCATTGACCGCAATCGGCACGATGAATTTCAATATCGGGATCAGCGGCGGTGCCTTCTTGAACAACGCCACCTATGGCGGCCAGTCGCCGACGCGGCAGAATGTCGTCACCGGCGGTTTTTCTCCGGCGCAATTTTCGATCTTCCAGATCGCCGATTTCACCAGCCAGTCGGGTGCGATCACCACGACCATGACGTTGCCGACCGCGGTACCAGGAGCGCAGTTCCGCGTTTTCGACATCGACTATGCCGCAGGCCAGTTCGCCGACCGGCTGACCGTGACCGGCAGCTTCAATGGCGCGCCAGTGAGCCCGACGCTGACCAACGGGATCAGCAATTATGTCGTCGGCAACAGCGCCTATGGCGACGTGACCTCGGCTGACAACAGCGCGAACGGCAATGTCGTCGTCACCTTTGCTACGCCGGTCGATACGATCGTCATCACCTACGGCAGCCACAGCCTTGCCCCCGCCGATCCCGGCCAGCAGGGCGCCGCGATCCACGACATCACCTTCTGCCGCCCGACCGCCAATCTGACGATTGCCAAAACGAGCAGTGTCGTCAGCGATCCGACCAATGGCACCACCGACCCTAAAGCGATCCCCGGCGCAACCGTGCGTTACTGCCTGCTCGTCACCAACAATGGCAGCGGCACCGCGACCGCGATCAACGTCGCCGACGCGCTGCCCGCGACGACGACCTTTGTCCCCGGTTCGTTGCGCAGCGGCACGACCTGCGCCGGCGCGAGCACGGTCGAGGATGACAATGCCAGCGGCGCCGACGAAAGCGATCCGTTCGGTGCATCGATCACCGGCACAACGGTAGCGGCCACCACGCCGATGCTTGCGCCCGGAACCGCGCTTGCGATCATCTTCGACGTGACGATCAATTGATGCCGCGCCATCGCCCGTTCCGGATCAGCGCCCTCTTTGCGCTCGCCGCGCTCGCGGCGCCGCCGCAGGCGGCAGCCCAGCGCGTCATCGTCAACCCTTCGTTCGAATCGAATGATCCGCAAGGACCGGGTACTGCCAATTACGAAATCTATTCGAACGGCGCGGTGATTGGCTGGGATTCGGCGTCGGGCGAAATCGAGCTGTGGGACAGTAATTTCCAGGGCGTCCCTGCCTATGCCGGGTCGGTGTTCGCCGAAATGAACGCCAATGTGCCGGGCGCCTTTTACCAGAATATCTGCATGGTGGGCGGCGAGTCGATCGGCTGGACCTTTGCCCATCGCGCCCGAGCGGGCGGCCCTGCGACACAAACCGCGCGGTTCCAGATCGCGAACAGCGGCGGCACGCTGATCCAGAATTTGGCGACCCAGGCATCGACGATCAACAATGTCTGGAACGTCAATACCGGATCGACCACCTACACCGGCGCGTCGGGAATCCAGCGCGTCCAGTTCGTTACCACCGACCCGGGCAGCCTGGGCAATTTCCTCGACGACATCCGGATCACGCTCAATCCGTTCATCGAGCTGTCGACAACGGCCGCCTCAGGGGTAGAATCGCTCGCCACGGCGAACCTCCCGACGCTGATCGTCAACGGCACCTTGTTCACCGCGCGGACGGTCAATGTCAGTGTCACCGGCGGCACCGCCGTGCTCGGCAGCGACTTTACCACCCCCGGCGGCGGCGCGAATTTCACCGTCACCATTCCGGCCGGCACCTATCAAAACACTGCCGTCCCGCTGGGCATCCAGATTGTCGACGACACCGCGAACGAGGGCAGCGAGACGATCCAGATCGCGCTGAACACCGGCACCGGCTACACGGTGTCGAGCACCTCGAGCTGTGGCGGCACGGCGCGGACCGCGAGCACTTACACGATCACCGACAATGATTCGCCGGTGGTGCTGACGAAGAACTGGACCAACGGCATCGGCGGCGACGCGGTCAGCCTGGCGATCACCGGCGGCTTCGTACCGACCGCAGGCACGTCGACCGTCGGCGGCGCGGCGACGAACGCAACCGCGGTGGCGATTCCCGGCAGCACGCTCACCATGACCGAAGCCTATACGACGGGCGCCGCGGCGAATTACAACAGCAGCATCGAGTGCCGCCGCAACAGCGACAATGTCGTCGTCGCGACCGCGGGCAGCGGGCTCAGCCGCACCGTCGTCATGCCGTCGGGCACGTCGCTCACCTGCACCTGGACCAACAGCCGCCGTTCGGCGACGCTTGTCGTGCGCAAGACCTGGGTCAATGCGGTGCCGACCCATGCGGTGACCGTCCAGACCACCGGCCTGCTCAACAACGCCAGCCTGTCGTCGGTCGCCAACAGCGCCGACGAAACCGACACCAATGCGCCGGTGACCGTCTATGCCGCCGAAAGCGCGGCGCTGAGCGAGACGTTCACCGTCGGCAACGGCGCAAACTACGGTCAGGTGCTCGCCTGCAACGGCAATGCCAATGCGCTCGCAGGCAATATATTAACCGTCGGTGCCGCCGATACCGCGATCGTCTGCACCTTTACCAACAATTATGTCGTACCCTTGTCGATCGCCAAGACGTCGGTCGCCTACAGCGATCCGGTCAACGGGCTGACCAACCCCAAGCTGATCCCCGGCGGCTTTGCGAATTACACGCTGACCATCACCGCCCCCGCCAGCACCAGCCCGACGAACAACAGCGTGATCGTCACCGACGCGCTGCCGACGAACCTCAGCCTGTTCGTCGACACCTATGCCCCCGGTCCCGGCCCGGTGCGGTTCACGGCGGGCAGCAGCGGGCTGACCTACAGCTTCACCAGCCTAGCGAACGCGACCGACGATCTGGAATTTTCGAACAATGGCGGCGCTAGCTGGACCTATGTGCCGACGATCGATGCCAATGGCGTCGATGCCAATGTCACCCATGTCCGCATCCGCCCCAAGGGGTCGATGGTGCCGGGGTCGAGCTTCACGATCAACCTGCGCGGGCTGGTCAAATAGGGCGGCTTCAACAGTCGATTGCATTCTGTACTGAACAGTCTAAATGCGCGATATGAGCACGCGCACCGCTTCGGACAGCAACGATCCCATCGTCGAACATCGCGACGAACTGGCCACCCCGATGATCCAGGGCGAGAAGCCCAAGGACCGCTGGCGCATCGGTACCGAGCATGAGAAATTCGTCTATCGCACCGCCGACCACCGCGCGCCGAGCTATGACGAACCCGGCGGCATCCACGATCTGCTGATGGCGCTCACCCGCTTCGGCTGGGAACCGGTGATCGAGGGCGGCAAGGTGATCGCGCTCGCGGGCAGCGACGGCACCGTCAGCCTCGAGCCCGCGGGCCAGCTCGAACTGTCGGGGGCGCCGCTTGAAAATCTCCACCAGACCTGCGCCGAAACCGGCCGCCACCTGAAACAGGTGAAAGAGGTTGGCGCCGAACTCGGCCTCGGCTTCCTCGGGGTCGGTATGTGGCCCGACAAGACCCGCGCCGAACTGCCGATCATGCCCAAGGGGCGCTACAAGATCATGCTCGACCATATGCCGCGCGTCGGCAGCATGGGGCTCGACATGATGCTGCGCACCTGCACCATCCAAACCAACCTCGATTATTCATCCGAGGCCGACATGGTGCAGAAGTTCCGCGTGTCGCTGGCGCTGCAACCGATCGCCACCGCGCTCTTCGCCTCGTCGCCGTTCACCGAGGGCAAGCCCAACGGCTTCATGTCGTATCGCAGTCACATCTGGACCGACACCGACCCCGCGCGCACCGGCATGCTGCCCTTCGTGTTCGAGGATGGTTTCGGCTACGAACGCTATGTCGATTATATGCTCGACGTGCCGATGTATTTCGTCTTCCGCGACGGCAAATATATCGACGCCGCCGGGCAGAGCTTCCGCGATTTCCTCAAGGGCGAGCTGCCTGCGCTCCCCGGCGTAAAGCCGCACATTTCCGACTGGAACGATCATCTCTCGACCGCCTTCCCCGAAGTGCGCCTCAAGAGCTTCCTCGAAATGCGCGGTGCCGACGGCGGCCCGTGGAACCGCATCTGTGCGCTGCCGGCGCTGTGGGTCGGCCTGCTCTACGATCAGGGGGCGCTCGACGCCGCTTGGGATCTCGTCAAAAACTGGAGCATCGAGGAACAGCAGGTGCTGCGTGACGCGGTGCCCAGCGAAGGGCTCGACGCCCCTGCCCCCGGCGGCGGCACGGTGGGTGAACTGGCCCATCGCGTGCTCGACATTGCGGCGGCAGGCCTTGCCGCGCGCGGCGAGGTCAATTCGATGGGCGATAACGAAGTCGGCTTCCTCGAACCGCTCCGCCGCATCGCCAGCAGCGGCAAATCGCCCGCGCACGACCTGATGGACCGTTACGAGGGGCCGTGGAACCACGACCTGTCGAAAATCTACGACGAGCTCAGCTTTTAGGCGACGGGACCGACGCGCTCGTCGGGTTCGAGCCGGATCAGCGGACGGTCACGCCCTGTCAGCCGCGCAAACAGGCGCGGGACAAAAGCATTCTCCTGCGCCCAGTTCCAATAGGCGACATAAGCGGGATCGGCGAGGAGATGCTTTTCCTCGGTCTTGGCCCGCCAATAATAGACGCCGCTGACGAGCCCGAGCAGAATGACGTTGCGCGCGCCCTCGACCCATCCGCCGGCCGTGACGAGGAAGGGTAGAGAGCCGATCCACCAGCTGAGATTCTTTGACACATAGGCAGGGTGGCGGGTGAATTTATACGGTCCGTGGGTGATGATGCCGCGGTGGGTCAGGTTCGAAAAGCGGATGCCGAACGCCATCGTCGCCCAGCTATAGATTGCGGTAAGGCCGACGAGCACAACGGCCCAAACGACGAGCAGGCCGTCATGGCCCGCAAGCCAATAGCCCCAGTCGGAGCCAAAGACCTGATAATCGAGCGGGCCGCCGCTCATCAGGATGAAGGGCGGGTAACAGACCAGCGCCGCGACCCATGCCATGCCATAGGGATTGGCGGTGCGGATATGCGCATCGAGCGGCTTTAGCGTCAGGATATAGCCGACCGTCGCGATATGAACGTCGACGAGATAGAGTAGCATGATCGACCAGAACCCCATCATATAGGGATTGGCGGTGACGTCCTCCATCGAGACATTGACCAGATCGTGAAAATTCCCCGGCACGATCGACAGCATGAACGCGGTATAAAACCCCTTCACCGCCCAGGCGCGCAGATGATGGCCGATCGCGCGCCCATCGATCGGCTGGCCGGGCGCGATCAACAGACGGCCAAATTGATAACAGCCATCGCGCGGTTCGATCATGCGGCGGTCGAGCCACATCATATAGGGTACGGAGACGAGCAACAGCCATGGCGCGACGGTTTCGAGCAGATTCATCGAAAAGGCGTAATTGCCCTCCCAATAATAGCGCATCGTCGCATAGATCAGCGCGATCAGCCCCCACGTCGTCCACAGACCGGCAAGCTTGGTCAGGCTGATGTCGATGGTCTCGCGCCATGGGCGGCGCTTCGCCCAGTCGATCCCGGTCGACGGATTGCGATGCACCTTGTCGACGAACACCGACCACAGCACCATCGGAATGCCGCACGCCAATACGCTGGCGATCGCGGAATTTGGCCCATTCATCCGCCCGCGATCGCCCCAGTCGATACCCAGGACATCGGCAATTTCAGGCGCGAACCGCGCGATCAACAAATAGCTGACCAGACCAGCCAGCCCGACAAGGCCGACCCCCGCACTGACCGCAGAACGCGGGCGCATCGGGCTCGTCGGCGGCGACGGCGCAACCGGGTCGGCAGCGGCGGGCGGATCGGTTTTGGCCATCGGATTCATCGGCTTGGCCCTAGCAAAAATTGGTAAGCAAGCCGTCAACAATATTACCCGATTCGCGGTAAATTTCCCGCCAAAATGGCCGCGTTCCAGCCGTTTGACACCGTTCACCGTATGCCCGGTTCGACTCGGCGCGAGTCGGCCTGCAAAGATTCGCCGCGCCGCAAACAGCCTGTTAAGGCGCCCATCAATCGGGGCGGAGGGCTCCTTATAACAAACAAGATGGGGTCGCCACTTGTCATCGAAATCGACGGGCCTGCGCCATTGGCGCCAGCGCTTTACTGCGCTGTTTCAGGACCATGAAATCTTCATTCGCACGCATGGTCATGTACGATTCCTGCGTATCAGCGCCGTTTGGCAAAAGCGCGTTGCACTGATCGCTGCCGTCGTCCTGCTCGCCTGGGCCGGTGCGACGCTGGCCGTGCTGGTCAATCAGTTGCTGAGTTCGGGCGAGCGCGCCGCGGTCGCGCAGCAACAGGCCGCCGCCGCCGCTTCGGAAGCGCGGATTGCCAAATATCGCGACAATGTTGCCGAAACCGCCGCCGACCTCGAAGAACGGCAAGCGCTGCTCGAAGGCGTCGCCGAAACCCATTTCGGTATCGATGCCGAGGCGATGGCGGCCCAGCCTGCACCGGCGGCAGCGAACGTACCGGCAGCGACATCCGAACCGCTGAAGACCAGCGCGATCGACCCGAACCTGCCCCCCGAGGCGCAGACGCTCGCCCGCCTCGAAGCGCGGCAGGAACGCTTTGCCAGCCGCCTGCTCGCCGCGGTCAACCTGCGCGCCGCCAACGCCGAAGAAGCCGTCGCCAAGCTCGGGCTCAATCCCGCCGCGATCGTCCGCGGCGCCGCGGCAGGCCGCGGTGGTCCGTTCATCCCGTACAAGGGCCGCATGGGCAAAGCCAAGGCGCTCGGCCCGTCGTTCGCCGCGCTCGAAGGCGCGTTGTTCCGCATGGAAGTGCTCGAACGCACCCTTGTCGCCGTCCCGTCGGGCAACCCCGCTGACGTGCTGATGATGTCGTCGGGCTTCGGTTATCGCAGCGATCCGTTCACCGGCGCTGGCGCGATGCACGCCGGGCTCGATTTCCGCGGTCCGATCGGCACCCCGATCCTCGCCGCCGCCCCTGGCCGCGTCAGCTTCGTCGGTCAGAAGTCGGGCTATGGCAATGTCGTCGAAGTTGATCATGGTCAGGGTATCTTAACCCGCTATGCCCACTTGTCGGGCTTTACGTCGACGGTCGGGGCGCAGGTCGCCGCCGGTCAGCAAATCGCCAAAATGGGCTCGACCGGCCGCTCGACCGGCAGCCACCTGCATTTCGAAGTCCGTCTGAACGGCGTCGCGGTCAACCCGCGCCGCTTCCTGGAGGCCAAAGCCGATGTTCTCGAAGTCAAAAACGACGCAAGGCAGCGAGTCGGTGCCATCGCTGCCCACGGTGCCCGCTAAGATGGCGACCGGCGCGCGTCACACGACCTTTTCGATCTTGGGATCGGATGTCGTCGTCACCGGCAATGTCGCCGCCAGCGTCGACCTGCATGTCGACGGCAAGATCGATGGCGACCTGAAATGCGCCAATCTGGTCCAGGGCGAAGCGAGCGAAATCAAGGGCGCCGTCGTTGCCGAGACCGCGAAGATCGCCGGACTGGTCGACGGGTCGATCGAGGCCAAGACGCTGATCGTCCACGCCACCGCGCGGATCACCGGCGATGTCGTGTACGAAAATATCACGATCGAAAATGGCGGCAAGGTCGACGGCAAGCTGGCGCATCGCCGTCACGGCGCGGGCGTCGCCAAAGCACCGCCGCCGCTGGAAGTCGTCGAGAACAAGTCGGCGCTGGGCATCTGACGTCGCCGCGCGCGGGTACGACATGACCGCGCACCAGTTCGATATCGACGCCCACGTCCATTGGACCTGGGGCCGCGGCGAAGCGCACGGCCGCATTGCAGAACGCTTCGAAACGCGCGTCGAGCGGATCATCAAGGGCGCGCGCATTGTCCGCAATGGATCGGCCGCCAATCCGGCCTATCTGATCGAAATGATCGACGGGCGCGAAGTGCTGAAACTCGGCAGCGAACTCAGCGGCGGATGACGCGGCTGACCTCCATCGTGACCGCGACCCGATCGCCCAGCCCCAAACCCTCGGCGCGCTGAACCGCGACCTTGATCGGCAGCACATAGGTGTCACCGCGGCGGAACAGCGATGTCGTGAATTCGGTTCCGCCGATCTGCGCCGTCACCGGCACCATGCCCCAGCCATAGCTCGCCTCGCGCGCGGCATAATGCACCTCGCCGACCAGATGATCGGGCACCGGCGCGAACAGATAGGGCGGCGGGCCGCGCCATTCGATGATGTCGGCTTCAAAGGTCAGCATCAGTTGCGCGGTGCCTGCCGCCGATAGCTCAATGCCTCGGCAATATGGATGCGCCCGACGTCCGCAGCACCCGCGAGATCGGCGATCGTCCGCGCCACCCGCAATATCCGCGTATAGCCGCGCGCCGACAGCCGCATTGCCTCGGCCGCCTGCGCCAGCAGCTTGCGGCCCGCCTCGTCCGGGGTTGCGACCGCCTCCATCAGTTCGCCGTCGATTTCGGCGTTGGTGCGCGCCTTGTGGTCGGCGTAGCGCGCGGTCTGGCGTGCGCGCGCCGCGGCGACGCGCGCCGCAACTTCGGCGCTGCCCTCGGCGGGGGGTGGCAGGACGAGATCGGCGGCGCTGACCGCCTGCACTTCGACGTGCAGGTCGATGCGGTCGAGCAGCGGGCCGGAGACCTTGGCCTGATAATCGGCGGCGCAGCGCGGGGCGCGGCTGCACGCCAGCGCCGGGTCGCCGAGATGCCCGCAGCGGCACGGATTCATCGCCGCGACCATCTGGACCCGCGCCGGAAAGGTCACATGCGCGTTGGCGCGCGCGACGCTGACCTCGCCTGTTTCGAGCGGCTGGCGCAGCGAATCGAGCACGGTGCGTTGAAATTCGGGGAGTTCGTCGAGGAACAAGATGCCCAGATGGGCGAGACTAACTTCGCCGGGGCGGACGCGCAGGCCGCCGCCGACGAGCGCGGGCATCGAGGCGCTGTGGTGCGGCGAACGAAACGGCCGTGCGCGGATCAGCCGCCCTCCTTCCAGCCCGCCCGCGACCGAGGCGATCATCGACACCTCGAGCGCTTCGGCAGGGTCAAGCTCGGGCAAAATTCCGGGCAGGCACGCGGCCATCAGTGACTTGCCCGCCCCCGGCGGCCCGACCATCAGCAGATTATGCCCGCCCGCGGCGGCGATTTCGAGCGCGCGCTTGGCGACCTCCTGCCCTTTGACCTGTGCGAGATCGGCCATCCGCCGCGGCGGTTCGACCTCGCCCGGGCGCGGCGGCGGCAATAGCGCGTTGCCCTTGAAATGGTTGAGCAGCGACAGGAGGTCGGGTGCCGCCAGCACCTCGACATTCCCCGCCCAGGCCGCTTCCGGCCCCTGCGCGACCGGGCAGATCAGGCCGCGGTCCTGGCTGCCCGCGTGCAGCGCGGCGAGCAGCACCCCCGGCGAGGCGGCGACGCGGCCGTCGAGCCCGAGTTCGCCAACCACGACGTAAGAGGCCAGCGTCTCGGGATCGACCACCCCCATCACACCGAGCAGCGCGAGCGCGATTGGCAGGTCGTAGTGCGAGCCTTCCTTGGGCAGGTCGGCGGGCGACAGGTTGACCGTGATGACCTTGGGCGGCAGCGCCAGCCCGATCGCGGCGATCGCGGCGCGGACGCGCTCGCGGCTTTCGCCGACCGCCTTGTCGGGCAGGCCGACGACGACGAAACGCGGCAGGCCGGGGGTGATCTGGCACTGCACTTCGACCCCGCGCGACTCGAGCCCGAGATAGGCGACGGTGGAAACGATCGCGACCATCAATGTCCCCTGTTTGTTCTTGTGCCTTTCTGGCGGCAAAGCAGGGCGCGGTCGAGTCGGTTTTTGCACCGGTTCGGATGTTGGCGAAAAGCCTGCCCCCGCGAAGGCGGGGGTGCCGCGCAGCGTGCAGAAACCCCGGGGTTTGACAACATACCAACTGGTCGGTATGTCAATCCGCATGAACCCGAATCAGCCCACTTCGATTCCCGAGTCCCGCCCCGACGGCAGCGGCGTCGGCGCGGGTATCGCCGCCGTCCGCGCGCCGCGCGGCAGTGCGCGGGCGGCGCTGATCGCGGCGGCGCACACGACGGTGCGGCGGCAGGGTTATGCAGCGACGACGGTCGACCAGATTTGCGCTGCGGCGGGCGTGACCAAGGGCGCGTTTTTCCATCATTTTGCATCGAAAGAGGCGCTGGCGATTGCCGCGGCGGAAGCATGGACCGAACGCGCGCGGCCGATGTTCGAAATGCCGCCGCACACCCAGTTGGACGACCCGCTGGCGCGGCTGATCGGCCATATCGATTTCCGCTTTGCGATGCTCGACGGCCCGGTCGAGGAATTCACCTGCTTCGTCGGCACGATGGTGCAGGAGGCCTTTGCGACGAGCGAGCCGATCCGCGCCGCATGCGAGGCGAGCATCAGCGCCTATTGCGAAGCGCTGGCCCCCGATATCGAGGCGACGATGGCGCGCTATGGCGCCCCCGAAGGCGTCGCCGCGCTCGGCCTGGCGCAGCATATTCAGGCGGTGCTGCAGGGCAGCTTCGTCCTAGCCAAAACGACGAACGACCCGGCGATTGCGCGGGAAAGCGTCACCCATCTGAAGCGTTATGTCCGCATGTTGTTTGCACAGCGCGGCGCACCATGACGCAGCAGAAACCAGCTCCGACAGCGCCCCCGCGATGATCGGAAACACCCCCCAAGGAGAAAGACGATGCCCCAGATGATTTTTGTGAACCTGCCCGTGACCGACCTTGCAAGGTCACAGGCCTTTTATGAAGCGGTCGGCGCGGTCAACAACCCCGCCTTCACCGACGAAACCGCCGCGTGCATGGTGGTCGCCGAAGGGTCGATCCACGTCATGCTGCTGACGCATGAAAAATGGGCGACCTTCACGTCGAAGGCGATCCCCGACGCGCATACCACGGCGCAGGTTCTGCTCTGCGTATCGGCCGACAGCCGCGCCGATGTGGACGCGCAGGTCGCCAAGGCGACCGCCGCGGGCGGCAAGGCTGATCCGACCCCGACCCAGGAATATGGCGACTTCATGTACGGGCGCAGCTTCGAAGATCCCGACGGCCATATCTGGGAGGTGATGTGGATGGACCCCGCCGCGATTCCGACCGGTGAGCCCGCCGAAGCAGCCGCCTGACGCCAGCCAAGAGAAGGAGGAAGAGATGACCGATGCCGTCCCCGCCAAGGGTCAGTTGATCGCCGGCCGCATCCTGAGCGGTCTGGTGATCCTTTTCCTCCTTTTCGACGCCGGGCTGAAACTGGCGTCGCCCGAGACCGCGATCAAATATAGCCCACCGGGTCTCGGCTGGCCGCTCGATACCAGCACCATGTATCTGCTTGGTCTCCTGCTGTTGATCCCGACCTTGCTGTATATCTGGCCGCGCACCGCCATATTCGGCGCGATCCTGATCACTGGCTATCTGGGCGGCGCGATCGCCACCCATGTGCGGATCGGCAGCCCGCTGTTCAGCCACAGCCTGTTCGGGGTGTATCTCGGCGTGATGCTGTGGGGCGGGCTGTGGCTGCGCGATCCGCGCGTCCGCGCGCTGATCCCCTTTCGCGCAGGAGCAAGCGCATGAGTTTCCAAGCCTATCTGGACAATGTCCAGGCCAAGACCGGCAAGTCTGCCGATGATCTGAAGAGGCTGGCGATCGACAAGGGTCTGGCTGATGCAAACGGCCTCGCGCCCGGCATCAAGCCCGGCGCGGTGATCGACTGGCTGAAGGGCGATTTCGACCTGGGCCACGGCCACGCGATGTCGATCGTCGCCTATATCAAAGGGAAGCGGACCTAGAGGCCGCCCGATATCGTCGTCGTCCCGCCCGAGACCCGGATGACGAAAGGAAAGGGAAGAGGAACCGATCATGCCCGTCAATCCCGATGCCAGCATCGAAGTCACCGCGTTCGACTGGGTGCCCGATTTCGCGCGCGGCTATGTCCGCGACCTGCGCCCGCGCTGGGCGTGCGAGGAAATCGGGCTCGATTATGCCGAGCATCTGATCAGCGCGATCAACCGCCCCGCCGATCATTTCCTGTTCCAGCCGTGGGGGCAGGTGCCGGTGCTCAACGACGGCGGCATCCGCCTGTTCGAAAGCGGCGCTATCCTGCTCCATCTGGCGGAAAAGGACGCGCGACTCATGCCCCGTGACCCGCAGGCGCGCGCCAACACGCTGGCGTGGCTGTTCGCCGCCTATAACAGCGTCGAACCGATGCTGTTCGAGCTGGGCAATGTCGATATATTCGCGAAGGACGAGGAATGGGCGCAGCTGCGCCGTCCCGGCCTGATCGAGTTCATTCAAGGCCGGTTGGGCCGATTGAACGACGCGATCGGCGACAAGGATTATCTGACCGGCGAATTTTCCGTCGCCGACATCGCGATGGCAACGGTGCTGCGCGAAGCGGTCGAAGCGGGATTGATCGCCGAGCAGCCGCGGCTGCACGCCTATCTCGACCGCTGTCTGGCGCGCCCCGCTTTTGAGCGCGCGCTGTCGGCGCAGCTTGCCGCATTCAACGAAGAAGCGGGTCCACCCGCCTGAAACCACCCTGCCCCCGAAGGAGAGAGACGATGACCTATGTCGAAGGATTTGTGGTCGCAGTGCCGACCGCCAACAAGGAAGCTTACCGGAAACATGCCGCCGACGCGGCGCCGCTGTTCAAGGAATTTGGCGTGGCGCGGATGGTCGAGGCGTGGGGCGACGATGTTCCCGACGGCAAGGTCAACGACTTCAAGGGTGCGGTGCAGGCGAAGCCCGACGAGACCGTCGTGTTCAGCTGGTTCGAATATCCCGACAAGGCGACGCGCGATGCGGCGACCCAAAAGATGATGAGCGACCAGCGGATGGAAGCCATGGGCGCCAACATGCCGTTCGACGGCACGCGGATGATCATGGGTGGATTCGATGCCATCGTCGATGACCGGACCGGCGCGGCCATGGGCTATGCCGACGGCTATGTCCTGCCGGTCCCCGACGGCAACAAGGACGCCTATCGCGCCTTGGCGACCAAGGCGTCGCAGGTGTTCCGCGACCATGGCGCGACGCGCGTCGTCGAGGCGTGGGGCGACGATGTCCCTGACGGCAAGATCACCGACTATGCCCGCGCCGCGCACAAGCAGGACGGCGAAACCGTCGTGTTCAGCTGGGTCGAATGGCCGAACAAGGAAGCGCGTGTCGCCGGTTGGGAAAAGGTGATGGCCGACGAACGGATGCAGCCCGACGGCAGCGAGGTTCCGTTCGACGGCAAGCGCATGATCTATGGCGGCTTCGCCCCGATCGTCGAGGCGTGACGCCCACTTCCTCCCTGTGACGAAGCCATGGGGAGGTGGCAGCCCGAAGGGCTGACGGAGGGACCAAAGCGCGATGTTGGCGCCCCTCCAGCGGCAGTCCTCCTCCCCATCGCTGCGCGACAGGGAGGATCGAGAGGAGAAGTCCGGTGACGAAAACCATCGAACGCGTCGAAATGCTGAGCATCACTAGTCCCGGCCATGTCGTGCGTGTCGACAAGGCGAAATATGACGCGATGAAAGCCGCGCTGCTTGCTGTCGTGCCACAACAGGCGCCGGGGCAGACCGTCGCCGAGGTCAAGGCGGCGGTGCTGCCGCGCCTGCCGGACGATCTGTTCCCCGGAGGTGCCAAGGCAGGCTGGTGGCTGAAAGGTGTCCAGCTCGACCTGGAAGCGCGCAGCGTCATCGCGCGCGAAAATGTGAAGCCGCTGCGGCTCCACAAAATCTGACGAACGCGGTTCCTTTTTTGCGAGGAGAGAGACGATGAGCAAGCCAGCCAATTTCATCTGGTACGAACTGATGACTGGCGATCCCGCCGGGGCCGCCGCCTTTTATGGCGCAGTGGTCGGCTGGACGATTGCGAGCCACGCCGACCCTGCCGCGGGAAGCATGGATTATCGCATGATCGGGCGCAGCGATGGCGGCAACGCGGGCGGGGTGCTGGGGCTGAATGCCGATATGCTCGCGGGCGGGGCGCAGCCGATCTGGATCGGTTATCTTGAGGTCGACGACGTCGATACGACGATCGATGCGATCACGGCCGATGGCGGCGCGGTGCAGATGCCCGCGACCGACTTGCCCGTCGGGCGCATCGCGATGGTCACCGATCCCCAGGGCGCGCCCTTTTACATCATGGACCCGATCCCGCCCGCGGGCGCGCCGCAGGGGACAATCGACGTCTTTTCGGTGACCGAGCCGCAGCATATCCGCTGGAACGAACTGGCGACATCGGACCCCGACGCCGCGATTTCTTTCTACACAAAGTATTTCGGCTGGGGTCAGGAGGGCGAGATGGATATGGGCGCGATGGGCGCCTACCGCTTCATCCAGCGCGGCGAGATCGGCATTGGGGCGGTAATGCCGCTGATGCCTGGCATGCCGGGATCGATGTGGTCCTATTATATCGGCGTCGACGACATCGACCGCGCCCGCGCCGCGGTGAGCGCCAATGGCGGCACGATCACCAGCGAACCGATGGAAATCCCCGGCGGCGAGTTCGCGATGAACGCAATCGACCCGCAGGGCGCGCATGTCGGCTTTGTTGGACCACGCAAATAGACCGAGGAGAGAGACGATGGACAATCAGACACCGACGAGCGGACTGACCCCGCATATTGCGATTGCCGACAAGCGTGCCAGCGAGGCGATCGACTTTTACATCAAGGCGTTCGGCGCCACCGAGCGCGCGCGGGTGCCCGCCGACGACGGGGTGCGATTGATGCACGCGCATCTGCTGATCAACGGCGCGTCGCTGATGATGCACGATGAATTTCCCGAATATGTCAGTGAGCCCTCGGGCAAGCCCGATGGGGTGACGTTGCACCTGCACGTTGACGATGCCGACGCCTGGTTCGACCGCGCGGTCGCGGCGGGTGCGACGGTGGTGATGCCGATCGACAACATGTTCTGGGGCGACCGCTATGGCCAGGTGAAGGATCCGTTCGGCCATCAATGGTCGATCGGTGCACCGATCAAGGGAGAGGCGATATGAGCGCCAACCAGCACCCCGTCAGCATGTGCCTGTGGTACGACAAGGACGCCGAAGAGGCGGCGAATTTCTATGCCGCGACCTTCTCCGACAGCAAGGTCGGCGCCATCTATTATGCGCCGACCGATTTCCCCGGCGGCAAGGAGGGCGACGTGCTGACCGTCGAGTTTACCGTGCTGGGCGCTTCCTGCATCGGGCTCAACGGCGGCCCTATCTTTCCGCACAGCGAGGCTTTTTCCTTTCAGGTCCATACCGACACGCAGGAAGAAACCGACCGGCTGTGGAACGCCATCGTCGATAATGGCGGCGCGACCAGCGCCTGCGGCTGGTGCAAGGACAAATGGGGACTGAACTGGCAGATCACCCCGCGCGTGCTGACCGACGCGATGGCGAACCCCGATGCGGCGGTGCGCAAGCGCGCGTTCGAGGCGATGATGACGATGACCAAGATCGACATTGCGGCGATCGAAGCCGCGGTGAAGGGGTGATTCGATGCTGATTTATTATGGCCACCCCTTTTCGTCCTACGCCTGGAAGGCGCTGATCGCGCTGTATGAAAAGGACCTCGAATTCGAATATCGCGCGCTCGAAAACGAACCGCCCTTCGTTCATTATGACGAGCTGCGGGCCTATTGGCCGGTCGGGCAGTTCCCGCTGATCGTCCACGATGGAGTGCCTGTGTTCGAATCGTCGATCATCATCGAATATCTCGATCAAATGGTCGCCGAACCCCGGCTGATCCCGGCCAATCCACAGACGGCGCTGGAGGCGCGGTTTCTCGACCGGATATTCGACAATCATTTCCAGGCCCGGTTTCAGGCCGTGGTTGCCGAATATCTGCCTTTTATCACCGAGGCGCCCGACCTTGCCCGCGTCGAGCGGGCGCGCGACCTGCTTGAGAAAGCCTATGGTTGGCTCGAGGGGCGGCTGCCCGATGATGGCTGGGCGACGCCGCACGGCTTTTCGCTCGCGGACTGCGCGGCGGCGCCGGCGCTTTTCTATGCCGACTGGGTGCATCCGATCGACCCGCGCTATGCACGGGTGCGTGCCTATCGCGCCCGCCTGCTGGCGCGGCCGAGCGTGTCGCGATGTGTCGAGGATGCTCGCCCATACCGCGGCTTCTTCCCGTTCGACGTGTCCGGCCGCGACTGACTGTTCCAAGGAGACTGACATGACCGCCACTGCCGACAATGGATGGGCGCTGTCCATCACCCGCCACATCGCCGCGCCGCCCGAAAAAGTGTGGCACGTCCTGACCGAGCGCCAGACCGAATGGTGGTGTCCGCTGCCGTGGCGCGCCGAGTTTCTGGTCCAGGAATGGCGCGCGGGCGGGCGGACCAGCGTCGTCATGCACGGCCCCGACGGCGAGGAGCATCCGCATGAGGGGATTTTTCTGGAGGTGACCCCCGGCGTCCGCTTTGTCTCGACCGACGCCATTGTGGTCGGCGCCGACGGGCAATTTATACCCGCCGCGCCGTTCATGATCGGATGCTGGGAGATCGCCGCCGAAGCGGGCGGCACGCGCTATACCGCGACCGCGCGCCACTGGGACGAGGATGCGGCACGGCGGCATAGCGAGATGGGGTTCGAGGACGGCTGGGGCGCGTGCGCCGACCAGCTGGGCGCACTGTGCGAGCAGGGCTGAGCGTCCCGTAATGGGGTTAACGGCGCGCTCACTGCGCCGCTTGACGCCTTGGTAGCCGCGCCCGCGCGAAAGCGGGGGCATGGCTTCGCTGATCGCCCTCGCCCGCACCCTGTTCGTCGCGCTTTGCGCGGCGGTGCTGGCGTTCGCGCCGGCGCAGGCGCAGCAGGGGCTGACCGTCACCACGACGGTCAGCTGGACGTGGGAAGAGGTCGGCGGCGATGACGACGGCGCGGTCTTCGACGAAGACGATGCGCTGCTCGACGACGAAGCGCTGGCCGTGGACGCCGATATGGCGGCGACGCGGCGTTATGCGCCGAGCGCGACGCTGGCGACGCTGGGCCGGGCGAAGGCGCAGTTCGGTCCCTTTGCCGTGATCGACGCAAGCACCGTGCGCATGGCGGGCGACGTGACCTCGGCGACCCCGCGCCAGTTCGCCGCGATGCTCGCCGCCTATCCCGGCCTAAAACGGCTCGAAATGGTCGACTGCCCCGGCAGCCTCGACGAGGAGGCCAATCTGATATTGGCGCGTGCGATCCGGCGCGCGGGAATGGAAACAATCGTCCCCAGCGGCGGTTCGGTGCGGTCGGGTGCGGTCGAGCTGTGGCTCGCCGGAATCTCCCGCCGCGCCGCTTCTGACGCCGAGTTCGGGGTTCATAGCTGGGCCGACGACACCGGGCGCGAGGCGAATGATTATGCCGCGAGCGACCCGGTCCACGCCGAATATCTCGGCTATTACCGCGAGATGGGGATGGACGACGCCAAGGCGCGCGCCTTTTACGCGCTGACCAACAGCACCCCGTTCGACGAGGTCCGCTATCTGACGCGCGACGATATGGCGCGGTTCGTGACGCTCAACTGATCATCATTGGTCGGGCGCGCCTCGCGCCTAGCAGTTGCCACGGACACCATCGGCACAGTCGCCGACCGATTCAACGTCCTTTGCTGCACCGTCAACGGTATTGCACGCAGACAGGAACAACATCGACCCGCTGATCGCAAAAATCGTCAGAAGCTTTTTCATTCTCTCTCTCCGACACAAGGGCCAACCGCCCTCTAATTTAGCTATTTTTGGCAACGGTGGTGTGAAAGGATCGTTCCTTTGTGTCGGTGGCGCGCTGGCCGAAGCGTTCCAAAAGACCGCTGGGCCGGGGCGAATGCGGGGTGTGTCGCTGCCTCGCCCCAACTGTTTTAGTCTTGCCGCACGGCGCAGTCCTACCCACATCGGCCCTGATGGCAAAACGCAGCCTTTACCAGCGATTGCGATCGACCGCGCAGGTGCGGCTCGCGCTGTTCGTGCTCGGCGTGCTGCTGATCCTGATTTCGCCGATCATCGGGGTGCTGCCTGGCCCCGGCTTTCTGATCCTGTTTCCGCTCGGGCTGATGCTGTGCCTGCAGAACAGCGCGTGGGCGAAGCGCGTCTATGTCCGCTTCAAATGGCGCCACCCGCGCTATGCCGGGTGGACCGACCGGGTAATGCGGCGCACCAGCGCGGCGCGGCGGCGCGCGCGCGACGCGCTGATCGCCGCCGATGGCGAAGCGCTTGAAAACCGCCGCAATGGCAATTGACGGCCGAAAAGCCCCGGGGGCAATTGACTTTGCGCCGACTCTCGCTTATCCGCGCCTCCATCAGTGGCCGCCCACGTTTGGCGGCCCTTTTCTGTTAAAGCTTTTGACGAGATGTAGGGACAACCGCGATGAAGCGTACCTTTCAACCGAGCAACCTCGTGCGCGCCCGTCGCCACGGTTTCCGCGCCCGCAAGGCGACGGTCGGCGGTCGCAAGATTCTCGCCAACCGCCGCGCCCAGGGCCGCAAGAAGCTGTCGGCCTGACCGCTGACGCTTCTGCGCCAGTAAAACTGGTGCGAACGCTTTCAAAACGCAGCGAATTTCTGGCCGCAAACCGCGGCCTTCGCTTCCCCATGCCCGGCTTTGTCCTGCTCGTCCGCCAGCGCGGCGACGCCGATGATGCGATGGGTATCGGCTATACCGTCAGCAAGAAAGTCGGCAACGCCGTCACCCGCAACCGGATGAAACGTCGGCTGCGCGAGCTATGCCGCGCCGCGCTACCCGAATCGGGGATCGCGGGCGCCGACCATGTGCTGATCGGGCGCCCCGGCGGCAACGACATCGTGTTTGCCGAGCTGGGCGAGCAGCTCGATTCGGCGCTGATGCGCGCGGTAAAGAAATTGGCGCGATGAGCCTGACTCCGCTCCCTCGTCACCCCGGACTTGATCCGGGGTCCATGATCGCCGGCGCCGCCTGGACGCCGGATCAAGCCTGTCCTGAGCATAGTCGAAGGGTCCGGGGTGACGAAGAAGCGGCAATCGCGGATGAAGTTGCGCAGTTTTCCGGGCATCCGGCATGATCGCCCGCCTGCTCATCCTGATCGCGCGCGGCTGGCAATTGGGTCCTTCGCGCATTCTGCCGCCGACCTGCCGCTACGCGCCGTCGTGCAGCGCCTATGCGATCACGGCGCTGCAACGCCATGGTGCGATCAAGGGTGGCTGGCTGGCGACAAAGCGGCTATTGCGCTGCCATCCATGGGGCGGCCACGGCCACGACCCGGTGCCATAGGATTTCGACCAAGGCATCATCCCCCGACATTTTTGAGACGAAGAGAGACCAACCAGCGTGGACGACAAGCGTAACCTGATCGCGGCAATATTGTTGTCAGTGGCCATCCTGCTGGGCTGGAACTTCGTCTCGGCGCAGTTTTTCCCGACCCCCGCCAAGCCCGACGTGACAAAGACCGTCGCGGGCAGCAACGGCACCCCCGCTGCCACCCCAGCGGCTCAGGGCCAGCCGAGCGCGCTGCCGACGACAGGCACCGCCCCCGCGACCGGGCAAGCGATCCGCCCGGTCGAGGCCGTGCTGGCCGAGGGTAACCGGGTGCCGATTGAAACCGCGGCGCTGGCGGGATCGATCAACTTGGTCGGCGCGCGCATCGACGACATCACGCTGAACAATTACAAGCAGACGATCGAAAAGAATTCGCCGCCGGTGCGCCTGTTCGCGCCGGGCGGCACCAAGGCCGCCTATTTCGCCAGCATCGGCTGGTCGGCGCAGGGCGTCGCGGTGCCGAACGCCAGTACGGTCTGGACCGCCAGCGGCACCAAATTGACCCCGACGACGCCCGTGACGCTGAGCTGGGCCAATGGCACCGGCCAGACGTTCCGCATCGAATATAGCATCGACGCCCATTACCTGATCACCGCGAAGCAGACGATCGCCAACACGGGCGCTGCGCCGGTCACTGCAAGCAGCTTTGCGCTGATCGACCGTCTTGGCAAACCCACCGATCCGCACGAACAGAGCAGCTGGACCATTCACATCGGTCCGACTGGCTATCTCGACGGCAAGTCGGTGCTCGACACCAATTATGACGATGTCGAGGAAGCACCGAACCGCACCGTGCGTTATAACGCAGCGGGCTGGTTGGGCTTCACCGACAAATATTGGCTCGCCGCGGTCATCCCGGCCAAGGGCGAGCGCGTCACCGCGGCGATCAGCTCGCCGAGTGCCGACAATTACCAGACGCTGTTCGCGCGCGATTTTGCCCAGGTCGGCCCGGGCCAGCAGATCACGACCACCAGCCGCATCTTTGCCGGTGCCAAGGAAGTCGAGATCCTGGAAAACTATCAGGACAAATTGGGCATCACCCGCCTGTCGAACGCGATCGACTGGGGCTGGTTCGAATTTTTCGCGGTGCCGATCTTCAAACTGCTTCACTGGCTGTTCCTCCAGGTCGGCAATTTCGGCGTCGCGATCATGGCGCTGACCCTGATCATCCGCCTGCTCATGTTCCCGATCGCCAACCGGCAGTTCTCGTCGATGGCGCAGATGCGCGTCGTGCAGCCGAAGATGAAGGCGCTGCAAGAACGCTTCAAGGACGACAAGGCAAAGATGCAGCAGGAGCTGATGAAGCTCTATAAGGATGAAAAGATTAATCCGCTCGCGGGTTGCCTGCCGATCGTGATCCAGATCCCGATCTTCTATGCGCTGTACAAGGTGCTGATGCTGGCGATCGAAATGCGCCACCAGCCGTTCATCCTGTGGATCAAGGATTTGTCGGCGCCCGATCCGCTGCACATCCTGAACCTATTCGGCCTGCTGCCCTTTACCCCGCCGTCGATCTTGAGCATCGGCGTGCTCGCGGTGATCCTGGGCATCACCATGTGGTTGCAGTTCCGCCTGAACCCCGCCCCGGCCGACCCGGTGCAGCAACAGGTGTTCAAGATCATGCCATGGCTGTTCATGTTCATCATGGCGCCGTTCGCCGCGGGCCTGCTGCTGTACTGGATCACCAACAACATGCTGTCGATCGCGCAGCAGCAGTGGATGTACCGCAAGTTCCCGGCGTTGAAGGCGGCGGCGGCGAAGTGAGCGACACGGACAACGACCTTGAACCCGGCGCCGATCCCGAACGGGCGGAGCGTGCGCGTAAGCTGTTTTCAGGGCCGATCACGTTCCTGAAATCGGCGCCGGCGCTCGAACATCTGCCGCCGCCGACGATGCCCGAAATCGCATTTGCGGGGCGATCGAACGTCGGCAAATCGTCGCTGCTCAACGCGCTGACCAACCGCCACAATCTGGCGCGCACGTCGGTGACCCCGGGGCGGACGCAGGAGCTCAACTATTTCGACGTCGGTGAACCGCTGATTTTCCGGCTGGTCGACATGCCGGGCTATGGCTTTGCCAAGGCGCCGAAGGATGTCGTCAAGAAATGGCGCTATCTGATCAACGACTATCTGCGCGGGCGCGCCGTGCTGAAACGCACTTTGGTGCTGATCGACAGCCGCCACGGGATGAAGGATGTCGACCGCGAATTCCTCGAAATGCTCGACACCGCTGCGGTCAGCTATCGTCTGGTGCTGACCAAGGCCGACAAGATCAAGGCGAGCGAACTGGCGGCGGTCCATACCGCGACCCAGGCCGAGGCCCGCAAACACGCCGCGGCGCATCCCGAGGTGATTGTGACGTCTTCCGAAAAGGGGCGGGGGATCGCCGAGCTGCGCACCGCGGTGCTGGAGGCGGTGGAAATCTAAATGCTCCCCTCCCGCTTGCGGGAGGGGCAACGAGACTTGCGAACTTTGTTCGCTAGTCGCAGTGGGGTGGGCCTGTCAGCGGCTGGAGCTCGCTTCGCTCGCACCCACCCCTAACCCCTCCCGCAGGCGGGAGGGGGACTTGGAGATCGCATGAAACTGTTCATCGGCAACAAGGCCTATTCCAGCTGGAGCCTGCGCGGCTGGCTGGCCGCCAAGCACAGCGGCCTGCCGTTCGAAGAAATCACCGTCCCGCTCTACGACGAGGAGTGGAACAACCGGCGCGAGGGCGACGAGTTTGCGCCGTCGGGGGGCAAGGTGCCGATCCTGTGGGATGGCGACGACATCGTCGTATGGGACAGCCTGGCGATCATCGACTATCTCAATGAAAAGACCGGCGGCACGCGGGGTTATTGGCCCGATGATGTGGCGGCGCGCGCGATGGCGCGGTCAATGGCGGCCGAAATGCACTCGAGCTTTGCCGCGCTGCGCCGCAATCACAGCATGAACATCCGCCGCATCTATCCCGCCGCGCCGCTGCTGCCCGAAGTGCAGGCCGATGTCGTCCGCATCCTGCAAATCTGGGCCGAAGCGCGGGCACGGTTCGGCGGCGAAGGCGACTATCTGTTCGGTGACTGGTCGGCCGCCGACATGATGTTCGCGCCGGTGGTCACCCGCTTCATCACCTACTCGATCCCGCTGCCACCCTTTGCGCTGGCCTATATGCAGGCGGTGGTCAGCCACCCTTGCATGCAAGACTGGATCGGCGGCGCGCAGGCCGAGGATTGGGTGATCGAGAAGTTTGAGGGGCCGGTTGAGGGCTGACCTGAACCTATCGCGGCGATGAACCGGCCGTTCAGGACGAAGCCGCTTCGGTCTGCTATCATGGGCTCATGCGGAAACCCGTCATCATCTCGCTGGCCGCGCTCGCGCTCCTCCTTCCCGTCGCCAGCCCGGCCGCCGCGCCCGAGGGCGCCGGTTGGGAAATCGGGCCGATCATCCGCGGGAAGAATTATTCGCAAGGCATGCCGCTGCATCCGGAGCCGACGCGCACCGGCTGGCGATTCGACTTTCCCGTCGGCAGCGCCGCCGCGGGCCATGTCCATTATGTCACGTTCCGGCCTGAGCCACTCTCGCCAAGGTCGCGTATCGTCGTGCGCTATCGTGTCGACGCCCGCCCGGGCACACGGTTCGTGCCGCAGGAAAGCCCCGCGCTTGCCGGCACTGTATCGCTCTATTTCCAGCGGCGCGGCGACAATTGGAGCGCGAAGGGCCGGTACGAACATTTTCGCTGGTACGCGCCCAACGCGACGGTACGCCAAATCTCACCCGGCGAACATGAAATCACCGTCGCCCTCGACGATCCGGACTGGATCTCGGTCTTGGGCCAAACCGCCGGGTCGAATCCAGACCAGCTAAACGCCGCACTCGCCGATATCGACCGGATCGGATTGGTCTTCGGATCGTCGGCGGCGCGCGGCCACGGCGTCTACGCGACCGCCCCCGCGCGCTTCACCTTGCTGAGCTTCCAGATCCTCTAGGGAATCCGGTCGGTCGGATAGGGCGTGCTATCCTTGTGGAAATAGCCATCCGGTCCGAACAGCATGTCGATGTCCGAATAGCCGCCGCCGGTGTCGTACTTCTTGCCGCCGCCCAGCGCGACGAAGACGCAGTCGGCGTCCGATTCGTTGATCAGATGGTGGCCGTTGGTGCTGCCCTTGGGCCACACCGCGATGTCGCCGGGGCGCATCGGCCAGCGCCCGTCGTCCTCGATCAGGGTCGCCTCGCCCGATATCATCACCAGCATCTCGTCCTCGCCGTCGTGCCAGTGGCGCTGCGACGACCAGGCGCCGGGTTTGAGCACCACATGGCTCGCGGCGAAATCGCTGAGGCCCGTGGCAGGCGCGAGGCGGCGGTACCAGCGGCCCTGCACGGGCGCGTCATAGGGCGCGGGGTAGCCGGTGGTGTTGGTTTGCGGGATGGCGGCAAGATCGAGTTTGGGCATCGGGTCTGTTCCTGTTGCGGTGCGCATGGGCGCGAACCCAGCTTCTTTTGTTTCGCACAAAGACGCGAAGACACGAAGAGGTCCGTCGAAGATCGCCGATCGCAGTTTGTCGTCGCAGACGACATACAGAAAGGCGCTGCGCACCAAAGAGGAAAGCGAGGGTCGCGTTTCTGCTCGGCCTCTTCGTGTCTTCGTGTCTTCGTGTCTTCGTGTCTTCGTGCGAACCCTTTTTCTATCGGCTCGACTTGGCGCGGGGTCAGCGGGTAAAGGGCAGGCATGACCATGCACATCGACCCCGTCGAACTCGCGCAGGCGCTGATCGCCGCGCCCTCCGTCACCCCCGCGACCGGCGCGGTGTTCGACGTGCTGGAGGCGGCGCTGACGCCATTGGGCTTTACGGTCGAGCGCTTTATCGACGGGATCGAGCCCGACGGGCCGGTCGAAAATTTGCTCGCTGTCCGCAGCGGGTCGGGGCCGAAACATTTCGGCTTTGCCGGGCATCTCGACGTCGTGCCGCCCGGCGTCGGGTGGACCGGCGATGCCTTTGCCCCCGAAGTGCGCGGCGACCTGCTCTATGGCCGCGGCGCGGTCGATATGAAGGGATCGATCGCGGCGTTTGTCGCGGCGGCGGCGGCGACCCCGGTCGATGCCGGGACGATCAGCCTGATCATCACCGGCGACGAGGAAGGGCCGGCGATTTTCGGCACCCGCGCGCTGATGGAGCATATGGCCGGCCGCGGGATCGTGCCCGACATGATCGTCGTCGGCGAGCCGACGTCGGTAAACCGGCTGGGCGACATGGTGAAGATCGGGCGGCGCGGGTCGGTCAACATCTGGATCGACGTGCCGGGGACGCAGGGGCATGTCGCCTATCCGCACCTAGCCGACAATCCGATTCCGAAGCTGGTCAAGATTTTGGCAGCGATCGATGCGGTGGTGCTCGACACCGGGAACGACTGGTTCCAGCCGTCGAATATCGAATTCACCGACATAGAGGTCGGCAATGGCGCGACCAATGTCATCCCCGCCTCGGCGCGCGCGCGGCTGTCGATCCGCTTTAACGACCAGCATCGCGGCGCCGATCTGGTGACGATGATCGAACGCATTGCGCATGGGGTCGAGCCCGCCGCGAAGGTGCTGGGCAAGATTTCGGGCGAGGCGTTCCTGACCCCGCCGGGAGAGCTGTCGGGGCTGATCGCCGAGGCGATCCATGCCGAGACCGATGTGGTTGCGGAGATGTCAACGACCGGCGGCACATCGGACGCGCGCTTCCTGCATGCGCTGTGTCCGGTGGTCGAATTCGGGCTGACCAACGCAACGATGCACAAGCTGGATGAGGCGGTGGCGGTGGCCGATCTGCACAAGCTGACCGCGATTTATCGCGGGATATTGATGCGCGCGCTGGTTGGCTGAAGAAGGGTTTCGCACGAAGACACAAAGGCACGAAGGAGGCAGCTTCATGGCGCCGTCTTCGCTTGTCGATTGCGCGCAGCCCAATTTTGATCATCGCCTGCGGCGACAAGCCTGCATGACAATCTCGACGCGACATCTTCGTGTCTTTGTGTCTTCGTTCGAAATTCTTCTTCTATTCGCGCCCACGCCGCAAAATCACATAGACCGCCCCCGCTCCGCCATGGCTGACATGCGCGGGGCGGAGCGCGACGATCTGGTCAGCGTGGGGCGAGTAAGCGAGCCAGTCGGGCAATGAAGCGCGGATCGCGCCGCGCGGGCGCGGGTCGCCGTGCATTTGCGGCAGGCGGTCGGCGCCGGGGCGCAGACGACCAGCTACCACCAACAGCACGCGCGCGCTGCAGAGCAGCGCGCGGCCGATCGCGTCGTCGAGCAGCGCCTGTGCCGAGGCCAGCGTATGCCCATGCAGGTCGATGCTGAGGTCGGGGCGGACCAGTCCCTTGCGCAGCCGCCGGTCCCAATGGCCGTCGAGCGTCGCGGCGCTGTGGGGGCGGCGCGGCGGCGGGAGCGGCGCAGCGGGACGCGGTGGCGCGACGGCACGGGGCGCGGTGCTGCGCGGGGTCGGCTGCGGCGGGCGAATCGTCAGCGGCGCGGCGAGCGCGAGCGGCACTTTCGGCTTCGCCAGCGGCTTGACGGTCGCCGCGACCTTTTTCCACAGCGCGTTTTCGTCGGGATCAAGCCGCCGCGCCATCGCGGCGTCAGCGCGCCGGGATCAACCGCGCGATGCTGGCGCGCGGGAGCAAGAGCAGCGCCGAACCGCGCGCCGCCATGCCGCCAGCGATCGCGCGCGCATCTTCGCCCGCGCCCCAGAAGCTGTCGAAGCGGTTGGCGCCCTTGATCGCGCCGCCGGTGTCCTGCGCGATCCAGAGGCCATTGGGTTCGGCGCGGTCGAGCGACAGGAAGACGGGGGCACCGAGCGGGACATATTTGGGATCGGCGGCGACGCTGGCGCGGCCGGTCACCGGCAGCCCCATGGCGCCCAGCGGGCCGGGACCGGTGATTTCGCGGAAGAACACCCAGCTGGGGTTCTCGTTCATCACCGCGGCACCGCGTTTCGGATCGGTGCGCAGATAGTCGAGGATGCCCTGCATCGACGCCTGCCCGCGCTGGAGCTCGCCGCGGTCGAGCAAGAGCTTGCCGATGCCGACATAGCCGCGGCCATTCTGCGTCTCATAACCGATCCGCATGATGCCGCCGTCGGGCAGGCGCAGGCGGCCCGAACCCTGGACTTGCAGAAAGAAGAATTCGGCAGCGTCGGCGGCATAAGCGATTTCGAGCCCGCGGCCTTCGAGCGCACCGCTTTCGATCGCGGCGCGGTCGTAATATTGCACCAGCTTGCTGCCCTCGACGCGGCCGCGGATCGTCTTGCCCTTCAGCTCGTCCGAAAACTGGCCGAGATCGACGTCGATCAGATCGGCGGGGCGGCGATAGATGGGGATATCGTAACCCGCGCGCTTGGTGCGCGACCCGGCGATTTCGGGTTCATAATAGCCGGTGACGAAGGCGGTTCCGGCGCCGATCTGTACCGTACCGAAATAACGCGTGAAGAAGGCTGACGCGTCGGTGTCGGGCCAGTTTTTCGCGGCAGTGCAGCTTGGGGTCCAGTCGGCGCCCTGCGTCAATCCGCTGACGTCGGCGCGGCGCTGGACCGAGGGGCAGCTGACGCGGAAAGCGGCGAGCGCGGTCGCAGCCTGTTCGGCGGTCACCCCAAGGGTCGTGAAATCGGGTCCGGCGATGACACCGCCGGTCGCGGCGGTTGTCGCGTCGGTCGGTACAGCGGGCGCGAGCAAGGGCGGACGCGGGGTGGCAGGGATCGGCTTGGCGGCGACGCCGCCGCTTTCGGAAGGGCGCGGCTGATAGGGGCGCGGGGCGGTTGTCGGCCGCGACGGCGCGGGTGCGCTGGTCGCGGGTCGGCTACCCGAATCGGGGATCACCGACGCACAGCCAGCGAGCAGCGGCAGCACCGCAAGGATGGAGAATCCGAAACTCCGCATCCGGCGCATTCCGGACGAGCGACCCGCGGGCATTCGCGTCAGGCTGCTTCGATTTCGTCGAGCAGCCAGTTGGGATCGTTGCTGCCGATGGTGCGGCGGAATGTCCACAGATCGTCGGTCTGCGACGCGTCGCTCATCGATCCGGCAATCAGCTTGCCGTCGGCATCGCGGGTGATCGCGCTGATATCCGCCTGATAGCGGACGGTGATGCGCGCCTCGTTACGATTGAGATCGACCGCCGTGATCTTGGCCGAATCGATACCAACCAGCCGGTTTTCCAGCTTTTCGCCGCGGGCGTCGCGCGCGTCCATCGCTTCGACAAAGGCTTCGTAGCTGTCGTCGTCACACAAATCCCGCAGCGCGTCGCGGTCACCCGACCAAAAGGCTTCAAGGATCATCCGATAGGCGGCTTCGGCGCCCTCCATGAACCGGCCGGCATCGAAGTTGCGGTCGGTCGCGAGGAGCTGGCGCAGGCCGATTTCGGCGGCAGGTTCGTACACGAGGCCAGAGGTGTCTGCCGAGGATGCGGTCGGCGAGGCCGGCGTTTCGCTTCCGTCCAGGCGAACCGGTGATGGTCCTGCCCGCTCGTCGCGGCGCGGCAGGACGGGTTCCTGTTCATGCCCGGTCCGCTTGCCGAGTACCGAGTACAGCCGCATGCCGAGGAAGGCGGCAATCATGGCGAGCAAGACGATCGAAAAAGCAGTCACGGGCAAAAGTCCAATGCGGGCAATGGAAACATATGGTCGATACATAGGCGATGCACGGCCAAGTTTCAAACGCCATGGCCGCAGCCGCGCAGCAGGTCAACGATTTGCCCCGGCCAAACCCCGGTCTCGCCCCCATTGTGCTGGCTGGCGCGCACTGCTAAGCGCCGCCGCAGCCGTCTGCCGCGGACCCGACACGGCCTGTGGCACGGACCCTGTTTCATCTTTTCGAGCGAAAGCATTGCACCATGGCTGACGAGACCAGCGCCGACATCAACAACCCCGCCCTGCAGCCCAATGGCGAAGATACCAGCCCGGCGATCGGCCTGATTTCGCAATATGTGAAAGACCTGTCGTTCGAGAACCCGAACGCGCCCGCGGTGTATCAGTGGCAGGACGCACCGCAGATCGACGTCCAGTTCAACATCGCCGCCGAGAGCGTCGGCGACCAGCTGTTCGAAGTGTCGCTGAAGATCGACGTCACGTCGAAGGCCGACGCGGGTACGATGTTCGTGATCGAACTGAAATATGCGGGTCTGTTCGGCGTCCGCAACGTCCCCGAAGACCAGTTGCAGCCGTTCTTCCTGGCCGAAGCCCCGCGCATCCTGTTCCCGTTCGCCCGCCGCGTCGTCGCCGATGCCGTCCGCGACGGCGGTTTCGCGCCGTTGCTGCTCGAACCGATCGATTTCCACGGCCTGTTCATGCAGCAGGTCCAGCAGGTCGAAGCCGAGCAGGCGGGCGACGTCGCGCCGGTTGGCCAGGCATAACCGCCATCAACAGGGCGGGCTGACGGGGTGAGCAGCCTGATCAAAAATGTCGGGACGATCGGCGGGCTGACGATGGTCAGCCGCGTTTTCGGTTTTGCCCGCGATATGCTGCTGGCTCGGGTGCTAGGCGCGGGGCTGGCCGCCGACGCGTTTCAACTCGCCTTCACCCTGCCCAACACCTTTCGCCGCCTGTTCGCCGAAGGGGCGTTCTCGGTCGCCTTTGTCCCGATGTACAGTCGCGCGCTGCACGGCGCGGAGAGCGAAGGCGGCGGTGAGGAAGCGGCGGCCAGGTTCGCCGACGATGTGCTGTCGGTCTTTCTGTGGGTGCTGCTCGCCTTCTCAGGCGTCATGATGATCGCGATGCCCGGGATCGTGTGGCTGCTCGCGCGCGATTTCCAGACGGTACCGGGCAAATTCGAGCTGGCGGTGTTCCTCAGCCGGGTCACCTTTCCCTATCTCGCACTGATCAGCCTTGTCGCGATGCTGTCGGGGCTGCTCAACGCGCGGTCGCGCTTTGCGCCAGGCGCCTTTGCCCCGGTCTTGCTGAACATCGTGTTGATCGGCGGGATCATCGCGGGCTGGTGGCTGCGCGGCGACAGCGGCGACGACCGCATCGTCGCCACCGCGCTGGCGATATCGGTCAGCGTCGCCGGTGTGGCGCAGCTTGCCTATCTGTGGTGGGCGGTTCGGCGTGCGGGGCTAAAGCTCCACTGGCGCCTACCCAAAATGACCCCGCAGGTCCGTAAACTGGGAATGCTGATCCTGCCTGCGACCTTTGGCGCCGGGATCTACCAAATCAGCCAGTTCGTCGACACCTTCTTTGCGACGTCGCTGCCGCAGGGATCGCTGACCTTGCTCAAGCTTGCCGACCGGCTCAACCAGATGCCACTCGGCATCGTCGGCATCGCGCTGGGTACCGCAATCCTGCCGATGCTGTCGCGCCATATCCACAGCGGCGACGCCGAGGAGGCCCAGCGGTTGCAAGGCAATGCGTTCGAGATCGCGACGCTGCTGACGCTGCCGGCCGCCGCCGCGCTGGCGATCTGCGCCCCAGCCTTTGTCACTGCATTTTTCGTCGGCGGCAAATTCACCGATGCCGACGGCCAGATCATGGCCCAGATTGTCGCGGCGCTCGTCGCGGGGCTGCCCGCCTATGTCATTATCAAAATCTTGAATCCTGGCTTTTTCGCGCGCGAGGACATGCGCACCCCTGTGTGGACCGCGCTCGCCGCGCTGACGGTCAACATCGCGATCAACCTGTATGTCGTCGAACGTTATGGCATCGTCGGACTGGCCGCTGCGACCGCGGTATCGGCGTCGCTCAACTGCGTGTTGCTCTATGCCATGCTCCATCGGCGCGGCTGGTTCCATTTCACTGCCAAGCTGGCCAAGCAGATCGCGCGCCAGATCGTCGCCGTCGCGGCGATGTCGGCGCTGCTGTGGTGGATGATGCCGCTGCTGGCGCCCTATTATGGCGGCGGCGTGTTCGATCGTATCTGGTCGCTGACGGCGCTGGTCGGGGCAGGCGGCGGCGCCTTTTTCGCGGTCGCGTTCCTCGTCGGTGCGCTTGACAAGGATCTGGTCGCCATGTTGACGCGGCGGCGCGCCAAACCGGCGCCACTAGAGGAGTAAGACATGCGGACGCTATCGGGCATTCAGCCCACCGGAAATTTGCACCTGGGCAATTATCTGGGCGCGATCCGCAACTGGGTGCGGATGCAGGACGAGATGCCGGGCGATAAGCTTTATTTCCTCGCCGACCTGCACGCGATCACGGTTCACAATGACCCCGCCGAGCTGACCGCGAACACCCGCGAGATGGCGGCGGCGCTGATGGCCGCAGGGATCGACCCTGCCAAGGCGATCCTGTTCAACCAGGCGCGCGTCCCCGCCCACGCCGAGCTTGGCTGGTTGCTGTTCTGCACCGCGCGGATCGGCTGGCTGAACCGGATGACCCAGTTCAAGGAAAAGTCGGGCAAGAACCGCGAAGGCGCGAGCGTCGGACTTTACGCCTACCCCGTACTGCAGGCGGCCGATGTGCTGCTGTACCAGACGACGCACGTCCCGGTCGGGGACGACCAGAAACAGCATCTCGAGCTGGCGCGCGACATCGCGGCGAAGTTCAACCTCGACACCGGCACCGAGACCTTCACCCTGCCCGAGCCGACCATCCCGCCGACGGCGGCGCGGATCATGAGCCTGCGCGACGGCAATGCCAAAATGTCGAAATCGGACCCGAGCGATGCGAGCCGGATCAATCTGGTCGATGATGCCGACACGATCATGGCGAAGATCCGCAAGGCCAAGACCGACGCCGAACCTTTGCCGTCGGAGGCCGCGGGGCTCGAAGGTCGGGCAGAGGCGCGAAATCTCGTGTCGATCTATGCTGCGATGGCCGACGAAAGCGTCGACGAAGTGCTGGCGCGCTTTGCCGGTCAGGGGTTCGGAGCGTTCAAGCCTGCACTTGGCGAGCTGCTCGTCGAAAGCCTGCGCCCCATTGCGACGCGGCTGACCGCGCTCAACGCCGATCCGGCGGCGATCGATGCGGCGCTGGAGGATGGCGCGGCGCGCGCGGCGGCGCTGGCGCGGCCGACGATCGACGCGGCTTATGCGGCGCTGGGGCTGTGTCGCTAAAATCCTGACCGGGCTTGCTAATTGGCGGCGACACCCGATATCTTGTTGTGGAACCAAGCTGCGACAAGCCGGGTTCAACCAAGGTTAAGCCGTTGCGGCTTAGTCTATGGGATAAGGGCGCGACCTTTGGGCGCCGACAGGATTACGGAGCCACCATGATGAGCAAGTTCAACCTTCGCCACCTGGGCCTCGCCGCCATGACCGGCGCAGCGCTGGCGCTCGCCGGTTGCGCGACGCCGTTCAAGGCCGATGTCGCGCGTTTCCAGACGCAGCTGCCCGCGCCGCAGGGCCAGAGTTTTGTCGTCGAGTCGAACAACCCGGCGCTGGCTGGCGGGATCGAGTTCAGCCAATATGCCAATCTGGTCGCGGGCGAGCTGACCCGCTACGGCTATCGTCCCGCAGCGCCCGGCGAGAGCGCCGATCTGGTCGTTCGTATGGACTATGGCGTCGACAAAGGGCGCGAGCGCGTCGTATCGAGCCCTGGCTTTGGCGACCCTTGGTATGGCGGCTACGGCGGTTATGGCCGCGGTTTCTATCGCCCGGTGATCGTCAGTGGTCGCGGCGGGCGACGCTATGTCTATGGCTATCGCGACCCGTTTATGTGGGGCGGCTTTGGCGGCGGCTTTGGCGGATATAACGATGTCAGCAGCTACACCGTTTATACCAGCGGCCTCAACCTGCAGATCAACCGCGCCGCCGACGGTTCGCGCCTGTTCGAAGGCAGCGCCGAGGCGCAGTCGCGCGACAATAATTTGCAGGCAATCGTCCCCAATCTGGTCGAGGCGATGTTTACGGGCTTCCCCGGAAATTCGGGTGAACGGGTGCGGATCACGGTGGCACCGCCTGAAAAGGGGTGAGGTTGCCGCAAGGCTGATGACAAAGGCCCGCCTTTCGGATGAGAGGCGGGCCTTTTGTTTGTGTGCGCAGGACAATGTCGGGGTGCGGCCAGAAGCAGCTGTTCCCCGGCGAAAGCCGGGGAACAGAATGGCCGCATTCCACTCCCAAGCGGCCAGCCGAAGCTCGGCCTCAAACACTGTGGACAATTCCGGGGATAACCCCGGCAAAACTCTGTGGATCAGCCGTTCAAACTGCGCCGGATCGCGGCAATTTCGGCGTCGAGTTCGCTGTCGGCGACGCGCAACGCCTCGACCGTGCGGACCGCGTGGATCACCGTCGAATGATCGCGGCCGCCAAAGCGCCGGCCGATCTCGGGATAAGAGCGCGGCGTCAGTTCCTTGGCCAGATACATCGCAACCTGACGCGGGCGCGCGATCGCGCGGACGCGGCGTTTCGATGCCATTTCGGACTTGTCGAGGCGGTAATGGGCGCATACCGCACGCTGAATCTCGTCGATCGTGATCCGCGGCCGCGCGGTGCGGACATTTTCGGCGAGCCGGTCTTCGGCCAGCCGCAGATCGACCGTCGTGCCGGTCAGAGCCGCATAAGCGAGGAGCTTGTTGAGCGCGCCTTCGAGTTCGCGGATGTTGCGGGTGAAATGCTTGACCAGATAGGCGACGACGTCGTCCGGCACGTCGAGCATCGGCATCAGCGCGAGGCGCTGGCGAATGATGCGTTCGCGCAGATCGTCCTCGGGCGCTTCGATGTCGGCGACGAGGCCGCCAGCCAGCCGCGACAGCAGCCGCGTTTCGACCCCGTCGAGCATCGACGGCGGGCGGTCGGCGGTGACGACGAGGCGCTTGCCCGCGGTCATCAGGTCGTCGATCGTATGGAGCAGTTCTTCCTGCGTCGAATTTTTGCCGATCACGAATTGCAGATCGTCGAGCAGCAACAGGTCGGCGGCGCGCAGCCGCGCCTTGAACGCCATCATGTCGCCGCCGCGCATCGCACCGACAAATTCGAGCATGAATTTTTCCGCCGACATCAGGATGATCGTCGAGGTCGGATGTGCCGCGGCATAGTCCTGCGCGATCGCCTGAAGCAGGTGGGTCTTGCCTTGTCCGGTGCCCGACGCGAGGTAGAGCGGATTGAACTGCGGCGCTTCGACCATCGCCATGCGGCGCGCGGCATTAGCGGCGAGGATGTTGCTGCGCGCGATCACGAAACGATCGAACGACAGCCGCGGATCGAAGGGCGACGGCACGGCGAGGGTCGGCGCGGCCGGGGTGTCGAAGGTCGGCAGCGGTGGGCTGGCCAATATCGCGGCGCGGTCGCTTGCCCCGGCCCCGCCGCGGACGGTCACCCCGCGTACCGTTGGCAGGTGCTGGCGCCAGGCCAGCTCAAGCCGGTCACCAAAGCGTTCGTTGATCCAGTTGGCCGAAAAGCGGCTAACGGTTTCGAGCGTCACCACGCCCGACAGCGTGCAATAGTCGCCGAAGCGCACCGGCTTGAGCCAATGGTCGAAGGTGCGCACGCCCAGATCGCGGCGCAAGCCTTCGGCGACGCGCGGCCAGAGCGCCGCGGCATCGCCGCTCATCGCTCTATCCTTTGCGTCATAGCCATTCCGATTCCCGCTGTCTGTCACGCCCGCACCGCCCCCGCTGATCCCCCATCCTCAAACCTTCGCGCAGCCACTCCACACGCCGAGTCGTCGCTTGCGCGCAGACGCAAGCATCCTTTCCGGGATCAAACGCCCGAAGAAGTGCGAATCATGTCGATGTGGCGGCCACCGGCGAAGGCCGACGACGCACCTGTCTAGTCAGGGCGAAGCGAGTCGAGCAAGGGGCGGCGGTGTAAAAATATTGAAATAAAAATCTTGACTCGGCAGGGGTGCCAGAATCACGTTAAAGTCGCATTTATCGATTATTTATCAGATACTTAAATGTGACATTCACGTTGCAGATCAACGAATCGCCGTAAATCCGTCACTTACCGCGCTGCAACACATTTGCCATCGTCCGGTCACAATCGGAGGCACAAAAAACGACCCGCAGGCTCTGGGCCTGCGGGTCGTTTTTGTTCCCTTTCGGGACAGCGTCGATCAGGCGATCAGGCGATCAGATTGACGCTCTTGGTCAGGCGCGAGAATTTGCGCGAGACGGTGTTCTTGTGCAGCACGCCTTTGGCCACGCCGCGTGCCATTTCAGGCTGCGCGGCCTTCAGGGCGGTCGCCGCAGCGTCCTTGTCGCCAGCGATGATCGCGTTCTCGACCTTCTTCACCAGCGTGCGGATGCGCGAGACGCGATTCTTGTTCACGACGGTGCGCGCGGTGTTGCGGCGGATGCGCTTTTTTGCCTGCGGCGTATTGGCCATAAATTCCTCGGTTTCCAAACGGTCTAAGTCAGTCGGAGCGCAGCGTCACCGGAGCAGCCGAATCGCGCAAACAGGCGAATCAATGTCCGGATACGGCCGGTTCCGGTAACCCGGACCCTGCTCGAAGGGTGCGCGCATAGCCAGACAGCCCCGGTTGGTCAATCATTTTTGCGGCAAAAGCGCGCGTCACCGCTGGCATTTGGGGCAATAAAAGGTCGAGCGCCCGCTCTGGACGATCCGCGTGATCGTGCCGCCGCATTCGCACGCGTCGCCCTCGCGGCCATAGACGCGCCAGTCCTTGGCGAAATAGCCAAGCTCGCCGTCTGGTTGTTTGTAGTCGCGCAGGGTCGAGCCGCCCGCCGCGATCGACGCTTCGAGCACCGCCTTGATCGCCGGGACGAGCGCCGCAAGCTTCGCCCGCGACACATCACCTGCGGCGCGCGCGGGCGCAATGCGCGCCATGTTGAGCCCCTCGCATACATAGATGTTGCCTAGCCCTGCGACGACCGTCTGATTGAGCAGCATCGCCTTGATCGGCGCGCGCCGCCCCGCGAGCACCCGCGCCAGATAGGCCGCGTCGAACGCATCGGACAAAGGTTCGGGACCGAGGGTAACAAAGGCCGGAAATCCGGTGAGCGGATCGCCCGCAACCAGATCGACCGACCCGAACCGGCGCGGATCGTGGAGCATCAGCCGCTGTCCCGCCGCGGTGTCGATGAGCAGATGGTCGTGCTTGCCCGGCTCGCCCGCACCGATACGCCAGCTGCCCGACATGCCGAGGTGAAAGATCATATGATCGCCGCGGTCGGTGGCAATGATGCCATATTTGGCGCGGCGCGACAGGCCGGTGACGATCGATCCGGTGAGCCGCTGCGCCAGGTCGACCGGGAACGGGCGGCGCAAGTCGGGGCGCAGCGTCGAGACGCGCACCAGCCGCTGGCCGGTGAGGTGCGGCGTCAGGCCGCGGACGGTGGTTTCGACTTCGGGCAGCTCGGGCATATCGCGCATCGGGCTACGCGCCATTTGCTTGCGCTTCAACCCTTGGCTAAAGGCCGGTCAGACTTCGCTTCTCCCCGCAAAGGCCCGCAACCATGAGCACCCCCGAAACCGTCAGCTTCGGATATGAAACGGTCGCCGCGACCGAAAAAACCGCGATGGTCGGCGAGGTGTTCAGCCGGGTCGCACGCAAGTACGACATCATGAACGATGCGATGTCGGGCGGCATGCACCGGTTGTGGAAGGACCGCTTCGTGCGCCGGGTCAAACCGCGCGCCGGCGAGGCGATCCTCGACATGGCAGGCGGCACCGGCGACATCGCGTTTCGTATGGAGCCGTCGGGCGCCAGCATCACCGTCGCCGACATCAACCCCGACATGCTTGGCGTCGGTGTTGAGCGCGCAGCGGAGCGCGGCGTGGATTCGCTGGTGTGGAGCGAGCAAAATGCCGAGACCCTGTCGTTCCCCGACCAGTTTTTCGACGCCTATACGATCGCGTTCGGCATCCGCAACGTCACCGACATTCCCGCGGCGCTGAAGGAAGCGCACCGCGTGCTGCGTTATGGCGGGCGGTTTTTCTGCCTGGAGTTTTCGACCAACGAATGGCCTGGCTTCGCGCAGGCCTATGACGCTTATTCGCATCATCTGGTCCCCAAGCTCGGCAAGCTGATCGCGCAGGACGAGGACAGCTATCGCTATCTGATCGAATCGATCCGCCGTTTCCCGCCGATGCCCGAATTTGCGAAGATGATCGGCGCGGCGGGCTTCACTGCGGTGAAGGTCGAGCCGATCATGGGCGGACTCGTCGCGATCCACAGCGGGTGGAAGGCTTGACCCGTCCCGTCACCCATATCCTGCGCCTGCTGAAGTGGGGCCGCATCCTCGCGCGCCATGGGGCGCTGCGCGGCATCGAAACCGCGCCGCAGACCCCGCCGGGGGTCAAGCGATTGTGCCGGATCGCGCGGTTCGGCACAGTCCAGCCGAAAATCCCCGACTATGCCGCCGCCTTCCAGGCGATCGGCCCGGCCGCGGTCAAGCTCGGCCAGACGCTCGCGACGCGCCCCGACCTGGTTGGGGAAGACGCCGCGCGCAACCTGCTGAGCTTGCAGGATGCGCTGGCGCCGGTGGCGTTCGACCGCATCCGGCAGGAGATAGAGGCGACGTTCGAGGTGCCGCTCGAAAGCCTCTATTCCGAATTCGACCCCGAGCCCGTCGGATCGGCGTCGATCGCGCAGGTCCACCGCGCCGTCACCACCGAAGGTCGGTCGGTCGCGGTCAAGATCCGCCGCCCCGGCATCGACAAGCAATTCGCGCGCGACATTGACACCTATGAATGGGCCGCTGCGCATCTGGAAGCGCTGGGCGGCGAAGCAACGCGGCTGCGCCCACGGCAGGTAATCGCCAATTTCCGCCGCTGGACGCTGCGCGAGCTCGACCTGCGCCGCGAGGCCGCATCGGCGTCCGAACTCGCCGATGCGATGGTTGGGGTGCCCACATTTGAAGTCCCGGCGATCGACTGGGACCGCACGACCAGCAAGGTCATGACGCTCGACTGGATCGACGGCATCAAGATTTCGCGCCGCGACGACCTGATTGCCGCGGGTCACGACATGGAAAAGCTGGCGGGCAATCTGGTCCACGCCTTTCTGCGCCAGGCGATCGCCGAGGGCTTCTTCCACGCCGACATGCACCAAGGCAATCTGTTCGTGAAGGCCGACGGGACGATCGCTGCGGTCGATTTCGGGATCATGGGACGGATCAACCGGCAGGCGCGCTATTGGCTCGCCGAGATCCTCTATGGGCTGACGACCGGCAATTATCGCCGCGTCGCCGAAATCCATTTCGAGGCGCAGTACGTCCCCGATTATCATAGTGTCGAGGAATTCGCGACGGCACTGCGCGCAGTGGGCGAGCCGATGCGCGGCAAACCGGTCAGCGAGCTTTCGGTCGGCCAGATGCTCGACGGGCTGTTCGCGATCACCCGCGATTTCGACATGCAGACCCAGCCGCACCTGCTGCTGCTGCAAAAGACGATGGTGATGGTCGAGGGGGTCGCAACGATGCTGAACCCCAGGATCAACATGTGGGACGTGTCGGGGCCGTTCGTGAAGGAATGGATCCGCGACGAACTCGGCCCCGAAGCCGCGCTTGCCGACGGCATCCGCGAACAGGGCAAGACGCTGGCGCTGATCCCCGACATCATCCGCCGCCTTGATGCGCAGCTGCCGCGCAAGGGTGCTGCGCCCCCCGCCCCGCCGCTGCCTGACATCCCGTTGATGTGGGAGAAGGGCGAGCAGCGGCGCTGGTGGCGCTATGCGCTGACCGCGGGGGCGGGCGCGATCGCGGGGGCGGGCTTGCTACAGTGGCTTGGTTGACATGCATAAAATATGCGCATAATTTTTGCGCATGAATAAGGCGTCTCGCTTCACTGCCGGTCGAAAACCGACCAACGTCACGCTGCCCGCCGACCTCGTGTCCGAAGCCAAGCGGCTCGGCATCAATGTTTCGCAGGCCTGCGAGACCGGACTGGTCGACGAAGTCCGAAAAAAACTGGGCGAGGAATGGAAGCGCGAGAACAGGGAGGCCATCGAGTCTTCCAATGAATATGTCCGCAAGCATGGCCTGCCGCTGGCGCGACATCGGGATCGTCTGTGGCGCAGCTAGATGTATTCCGAACCGACCAAGGCGAATATCTGCTCGACTTCCAGTCGAACACACTCGACCATTTCAACACCCGGTTCGTGATACCGCTCGTCAGTCCGGAACACGGCCCCAAGCTTGCCGAACGACTTAATCCGATCTTTTCTATCGAGGGCGAACCCATGGCGCTATACACGCAATTCGCGCTAACGGTGCCCGTCAGCGAGCTGAAGGATTTTGTGATCTCCCTGTCCGATCAGCACTATCTCGTCATGTCAGCCATCGATATGCTGATCAGCGGTTATTGAGCTTATGACCAAGCCCCGCATCCTCCTCATCATCGGCGGCGGTATCGCCGCTTACAAGAGCATCGAACTGGTGCGCCTGCTCCGCAAGGCGGGCATGACCGTGCGCTGCGTCATCACCCGCGCGGGCGAGCAGTTTGTGACGCCGCTGACGCTAGCGGCATTGAGCGAGAACAAGGTTTACACCAACCTCTTCGACCTGAAGGACGAGGTCGAGATGGGGCATATCCAGCTGAGCCGTGAGGCGGACCTGGTGGTTGTCGCGCCCGCGACCGCCGATTTTCTGGCCAAGATGGCGGCGGGGATCGCCGACGATCTGGCGACCACTCTGCTCCTCGCGACCGACAAGCCGGTGCTCGCCGCGCCCGCGATGAATGTCCGCATGTGGCTGCACCCCGCGACGCAGCGCAATGTTGCGACCTTGCGCGGCGACGGCGTGACGGTGATGGCGCCCGGCGAGGGCGAGATGGCGTGCGGTGAGTTTGGGCCGGGACGGTTGCCCGAACCGGCGGCAATCAAGGATGCGATCGATACCGCGCTGGCCGCTGCTCCCGCGGTCACCGCCATGACGGGCCAGCCCGATTTCGCGCCCGCCAATCACCGCCCGCTCTATGGCCGCCGCATCCTGATCACCGCGGGACCGACGCACGAGCCGATCGACCCGGTGCGCTACATTGCCAACCGGTCGAGCGGCAAACAGGGCTTTGCGATCGCCGCGGCCGCCGCCGAGGCGGGGGCCGAGGTGCTGCTGATCGCCGGCCCCGTCGAACTGCCGACGCCGCCGGGAGTCATCCGCGTCGATGTCGAAACCGCGGTCGAAATGGCGGCCGAGGTCGAGCAAGGCCTGCCGGTCGATGCCGCGATCATGGTCGCCGCGGTCGCCGACTGGCGCGCCGCCGACCCCGCGGGGCAAAAGATCAAGAAGGATGGCAGCGGCGTCGTCCCGCCGCTCGCGCTGGCGGAGAATCCCGACATCCTTGCGGGGGTCGCCAAGAGCGCCGAGCGTCCGACGCTGCTGATCGGCTTTGCTGCCGAAACCAACGACGTCATTGCGCATGCGCAGGCGAAGCTGGCGCGCAAGGGGTGCGACTGGATCGTCGCCAACGACGTCGCCGCCGACCCGATGGGCGGCGAGAGCAACCGGGTGCATATCGTTAGCAAAACCGGGATAGACAGCTGGGACCGACTGCCGAAAGCGGCGGTCGCCCGCAAATTGATGGAAAAGATCGCCGATGAGCTCGATGCGCGTAGCCCCCGCCAGTCCGATTGAAATCCGCATCCAGCGCCTGCCGAACGGCGGCGGCCTGCCCCTGCCCGCCTATGCCAGCGACGGCGCGGCGGGAATGGACGTTGTCGCGGCGGAATCGCTGACGATCCGCCCCGGCACACGCCATGCGGTGGCGACGGGCTTCGCGATGGCGATCCCGCCCGGCTATGAGGTGCAGGTGCGCCCGCGCTCGGGCCTCGCGCTCAAACATGGCATCACCTGCCTCAACACGCCCGGGACGATCGACAGCGACTATCGCGGCGAAGTGAAAGTGATCCTGGCCAATCTGGGCGAGGATAATTTCGAGGTGAAGCGTGGCGACCGCATCGCGCAGCTCGTCCCCGCCCCTGTCCAGCGGGCGACCTTTGCCGAGGTGGCGACGCTCGATGAAACGGAACGCGGCGCGGCCGGTTTTGGATCGACCGGGGTCGAGAGCGAGCCCGTCGACGAAACCGCCGACGCCGAAGGACTGGCTTCGCTGTCGGGCATCAAGACGCGGCGATCGAGCGAGTAATTGCTGACCGACGCCGAACTCGACCGTTACGCGCGCCAGATCATCCTGCCGGCATTTGGCGGTGCCGGACAGGCTAAGCTCAAAGTCGCCCATGTCGTCATCGTCGGCGCGGGCGGGATCGGGTGTCCGGCGATCACCTATCTGGCCGCCGCGGGGGTCGGCAAGCTGACGATCATCGACGATGATGTTGTCGAATTATCCAACCTGCAAAGACAGCCGCTGTTTACCGATGCCGACATCGGCGCATCCAAGGCGGCGGTGGCGGCGGATGCTGCGCGGCGGATCAATCCGCATGTCGAGGCGGTTGCGGTCGCCTCGCGGCTCGACGACAGCAATGCCGCGATGCTGCTGGCGGGCGCGAGCCTGATCCTCGATGGTTGCGACAATTTTGCCACCCGGCTCGCGGTCAACCGCGCTGCCGTCGCCTCGCAGATCCCGCTGCTCAGCGCCGCGATCGGCGCGTTCGAAGGGCAGGTCGCGCTATATGACGGCTGGCGCGCGGGCAGTCCCTGCTACGCCTGCCTCGTCGGCGACGATCCGAACCAGGAGGGGCTCAACTGCGCCGAGACCGGGGTGATGGGCGCGCTCGCCGGGATGATCGGGACGATGGCGGCGCTGGAGGCAGTGCGCGCGCTGACCGGCTGGGGTGCGCCGTTGACCGGGCGGTTGGCAATCATTGATATGCTGGACCGGCGCTGGCGCGAGGTCGCTGTCGCCAAGGATCCGGAGTGTCCGATATGCCGGGGCTGAGCATCATCGTCGCATCGGCCGATGGCGAGCGTTTCTACGCCGCGCTCGAGACGGCGGCCGCTGCCGCGGCACTCGGGCGCTCGGCGCGGATATTCCTGCAAGGACCAGCCGCGGCGTTGCTGCGCACGCCCGTCGCCTTCGCGGGCGATGCCGCGCGGCGCGCGGCGGGGCAGCCCGATCTCGTGTCGCTGATCGCCGAGGCGATGGCGATGGATGTAAAGCTGGTCGTCTGCCAGTCGGGCATGGCCCTGATCGGCATGACGGCGAGCGAACTCGTGCCGCAGGTGCGGACCGGTGGGCTGGTGAGTTTCATGGCCGAGATGGGCGATGCGGACCGGTTTGTGGTGTATTGAAAACACCGTCGCCCCCGCGAAGGCGGGGGCCGCTAGCGGTTTTTCCTATCCCAGCCGCGTAAAACGATAGCGGCCCCCGCCTTCGCGGGGGCGGCGACTATTTCACGGATTAGCGCACACCGTAATCCCGTCCGGGTCGGGCCGTTTCCCGGTCGGCACAAAGCGCGCGAGATACCCCCCGGCGTGCTGTTTGTCGTCATAGGACACCAGCTTGTACCCCACCGCTTCGAACTCGCAGACGAGCAGGCGGAACGGCGTGCCATGGTCGGCAATCGCGCGGTCGCCGTCGACGACGATCACCTGCCCGCCCGCCCGCAGCGCCGGGCGCAGCCGCCACAGGAAGGCGTAGGGCTCGCCGATTTCGTGATACATATGGACCATGAACACGCGGTCGAAACTCGCCGCAGGCAGGCGCGGATCGTCGACCGCGCCGAGTTTGAGCGAGACATTGTCGAGCCGTTCGCGCGCGACGCGGTCGGCGAGCCGTTCTATCACTTCGGGCATGATGTCCTGCGCCAGCACCCGCCCGCCTTCGCCGACCCGCTGCGCTAGGCGGACGGTGTAATAGCCGTCGCCCGCACCGATGTCGGCGACGGTCATGCCGGGGCGGACATCGGCCGAGTCCATCACATCGTCGGCCTCGTTGACGCGGTCCCGCGCTTCTTCGGTCGACCATTTCGTCGAGACGGTCGGCGCCACCGGACGGTCGGCGGGCGGAAATTCACGCGCGGTTGCCGTGCGGTCGCTATCGTCGCTCCACGGCGCGTCGCAGCTGCCGAGCAGCGGCAGCAACGCGAGCAGGGCAGCGGCGGATCGCTTCATCAATCGATGTCCTCGACCTCGACCTTTTCGCCCGTCACCTTCTGCGACAGCGCCGCCGCCATGAACGGGTCGAGCGCACCGTCGAGCACGTCGCCGGGCGCGGTCGATGTCACCCCGGTGCGCAGATCCTTGACCAACTGATACGGCTGGAGGACGTAGGAGCGGATCTGGTGGCCCCAGCCGATTTCGGTCTTCGCCTGATATTCGCCCGATGCCGCGGCCTCGCGCTTTTGCAGCTCGGCCTCATACATCCGCGCTTTCAGCATCCCCATCGCGGTCGCGCGGTTCTTGTGCTGCGAACGGTCGTTCTGGCTGGCGACGACGATGCCGGTCGGGATGTGCGTGATGCGCACCGCCGAATCGGTGGTGTTGACGTGCTGCCCGCCCGCGCCCGAGGCGCGGTAGGTGTCGATCTTGAGGTCGCCTTCGTTGATGTCGATTTCGATATTGTCGTCGATCACCGGATAGACCCAGACGCTGGAAAAGCTGGTGTGGCGGCGCGCCGAGCTGTCGTAGGGCGAGATGCGGACGAGGCGGTGGACGCCGCTTTCGGTCTTGGAGTAGCCATAGGCATTCTCACCCTTGACCAGCATCGTCGCCGATTTGATGCCCGCCGTTTCGCCCGCCTGATATTCGACCAGCTCGACTTTGAACCCCCGCTTTTCGGCCCAGCGGCTGTACATGCGCTGGAGCATCTCGGCCCAGTCCTGGCTTTCGGTGCCGCCCGCGCCCGCATGAACTTCGATATAGGCGTCGTTGGCATCGGCCTCGCCCGCGAGCAGCGCCCGGATCTTGTCCTCTTCGGCGCGCGCCGCGAGCGTCGCCAGCGAAGCGACCGCTTCATCGACCATCGCCTCATCGCCTTCCATTTCGGCGAGTTCGATCAGCTCGGCGGTGTCGGCGCATTCGGTCTCGATCGCGCGCGTCGCGGCGATGGCGGCATCGAGCCGCTGCCGCTCGCGCATCACTTCCTGCGCCGCCTTGGGGCTGTCCCACAGGGTCGGATCCTCGACCTTGGCATTCAGTTCGTCGAGCCGCCGCACCGCGCGGTCCCAATCGAGGAACCGCCGCAGCAACGCCAGCGCGGCGCCAATCTTGTCGATATGATCCTGCGCTTCGGCGCGCATGTCCTTGCTCCTGAAACTAGTGGAGACCGGCCATAGAGGCTCAGTCGTCGGTGACAAACATCAGATTGGGGGCGTCAGATAATGCCGCCGCGGTCGTCGAGGAAGTCGTTGTCGCTGCGCCCCGCCGGGCCTTGCCGCACCGGCGCATCCTGCCGCTTCGGCGTCTTCACCGGCTTGATCTCTTCTTCGCGGATCGTCCGGCGCGGTTCGCTTTCGGGCTTGAAGGCTTCCCAGATGATCGCCGCCTTGGGATCGGTCCCCGGCCAGCTGCCATAGACGCGGCGGCCCGACTGGCGATCGATCCGGACCATCCGCACGCCCTTGGGCGCCGAAAACGGAATGGGTTGCCGGTCGGCGAGCGCCGCGAGCGCAAAATCCTTGAAGATCGGCGCTGCATAGCTGCCGCCTTGAGCATAACCGCCCATGCTGCGCGGTTTGTCGAAGCCGATATACATGCCGGCAATCACATCGGGCGTGCCGCCGACAAACCACACATCGTTCGGCCCGGTGGTCGTCCCGGTCTTGCCGAACAACGGGACTTTCAGGTCGCGCAGCCGCACCGCGGTACCGCGCTGGACGACGCCTTCGAGCATATGGACGACCTGATAGGCGGTCATCGCATCCATCAGCTGCTTGCCCGATTTGGCAAAGCGCGGCATCGGGCGGCCGTCCCAATCCTTTTTGTTACAGCCATCGCACGCTTTCCAATTCGCCGGGAAAATCACCTTGCCGCGGCGGTCCTGCGCATAGTCGATCACCCGCGGCTTCAGCTCGCGGCCATGATTGGCCAGCATCGCATAGGCGTTGGTGATCTTTTCAACCGTCGTCGATCCAGCGCCGAGCGCCGTCGACAGATAGGGTTCGTGCTTGCCGATGCCCATCGTCGCAATCGTTTCGACGATGGGCTCCATGCCGATCTGGCTCGCGGTCTTGACCGTCATCAGGTTGCGCGACTGTTCGAGCCCCCAGCGCATCGTATGTTCACCCGACCCGCCCGCACCGCCAAAGTTGCGGAAGCATTTGTTGCCGAAACGCGCGCCCTGATAGACGCAGAACGGCCCATCGACGATCATCGTCGCGGGGGTCATACCATTGTCGAGCGCCGCGGCGTAAACAAAGGGCTTGATCGTTGAACCCGGCTGGCGCTCGGCCTGGGTGGCGCGGTTGAACGGCGACAAACGGACGTCGAAGCCGCCTTGCATCGCATAGATGCGGCCCGAATGCGGGCTTTCGACGATCATCCCGCCCGACACTTCGGGAATGTTGCGCAGGGCATAGCTGCTGCCGCCGGTCGATTTGACGACGATCAGGTCGCCCGGACGCATCGCCGAAAAGGCATTGCCGCCGGTCTTTCGATAACCGAGCGTCGCGGCGCCGGCGGGCAGCGTTCCGGTGTCGCCATTGGCAAAGCCGATCTGCGCCGCGCCCGCCGATTTCGACAGCACGGCGGCGACGCGCCAATTGTCATAATCGATGCCGATGAAGCTCGACGCGAGGCGGCTCTGCCACTGGTCGTCGGCCTCGATCGTCGCGATCGGTCCCGACCATCCCTTGCCCGCGTCATACCGCTGAAGCCCCTTGCGGAGCGCCATCGTCGCCCCTTCCTGCATCTTGCCGTCATAGGGGGTGCGGACCCACAAGCCGCCTGCATAGACGCTAAGCGGCCCATCGTCGGCGGTTTCGCCAAACTGGGCGATCAACTGGCGCCGGACCTCTTCCATATAATAGCCGCCGACCTGCGCGATCGCGGTATTGCCGCTGTTGGTCAGGCCGAGCGGCATGGCGCGCGCCGCGTCACGCTGCGCCGCGGTGATCCAGCCGTTGCTTTGCATCGAGCCCAGCACGAAATTGCGCCGCGTCACCGCCTCCGCCTCGTTGCGCGCGCGCCCATATTTCTCCGGCGCTTTCGGCAGGATCGCGAGAAAGGCCATTTCGTGCAGCTGGAGCTGATCGACGTCCTTGTCGAAATAGGCGCGGCTCGCCGCCTGCACGCCGAACGCGCGGCGGCCGAGCGGAATCTCGTTGAGATAGAGCTCGAGGATCTGTTCCTTGGTCAGCGCATCCTCGATCCGCATCGCCAGGATCGCCTCGCGCACCTTGCGGCGATAGCTGAGCTCGTTGGTCAGCAGCAGGTTTTTCGCGACCTGCTGGGTGATCGTCGAGGCACCGACGGGGCGGCCGCTGTTGGTGAGGTTGGTCAGGATCGCCGAAGCGATGCCCGGATAATCGATGCCGCCGTGGCTGAAGAACGTCTTGTCTTCGGCGGCGAGGAACGAACGCACGAGCAATTGCGGATATTCGCTATAGTCCAGCTGGACGCGGCGTTCGCGGGCGTAGCTGTGGACCGGTTTGCCTTCGCCATCGCGGACCATCGTCGGCAGTGGCGGTTCATAATCGCGCAGCTGATCAACCGATGGCAGGTCACGCGCAAAGATCGCCCAGATCAGGACCAGCCCCAGCACGCCCGACAGCGCGAGATAACCCAGCCAGCGGAACCAGCGCCGCGTCCATATATCGCGCAGCCAGGCGATGACGGCATTGCTGTCGCGGCGCAGGCGCAGGCGGAAATCGGGCGGACTGTCGGCGACCATGACGCCTGCCTCTAAAGCGTGGATCGCCGAAAGGGAAGCATGCTTGCGGCGAGGTGGGCGACTAAGCGCTTTCGGTCAGGTCGAGCATGGCAAAGCGTAGCATCGCTGCAACATCGGCCAGCGCCGCGTCCGCCGAAATGCGATCTTCCTCGTACAGCATTTCGTCGGCCGCAAAGCCAATTTCGACCGCCAGCCGCAGCCGCGACCACAGCTTTTCGCGTTCGATCCCGACCAGATAGGGCGCGCAGGCGTCGGTCAACCGGTCGGTCACATGGCGGTGGGATTCGAGGCGGACATGGACGAGCCGTGGCGACGCGTGAAGCGCCCGCAAGATCCATACTGCCCCCGGTTCGGCGCGCGTCACCGCGGCATTTTCGGTCAGCAGGTCGCCGATATGATCGGCCATAGCGTCGATTCCGCCGGGCGCATAACGGGCGAGCCACGCCTCGATCACGTCGTTCTGGCGGTCCATCAGCCGCCGCCCCAGCGCCTCCAGCACCGCATATTTGTCGCCAAAATAACGGTAGAGCGCGGGCGGCGAGAGGCCCGCGCGCGCCGCGATCATATTGGTCGAAATCCGCTCGATCCCGACCTCGGCCAGCAATTCACCCGCGACGTCTAGCAGCCGCCCGCGGGTCAAGTGCGCGCGGTCCTGTTGCGGCGGTCGCTTAGCCAAAGGAGGGCGCGCCACCGCAATCATCGCGCCCGGCCGCGCGCGCTGACCGGCCAGATATCGACCAGCGTATCGCCCGAAACGACATGATAGCTGTCGTAGAGATTCACCGTCGGGTCGCAGTGCGGCACGGTCAGGCTGACCGGATCGCCGGGGGCAAGCTGCGCGCCGATGCCGGGTGCGATCAGCGCCGCATGCTCGTCGCCCATGAAGGCGAAGAAAGCGGTCTCGGGCGCGCCGCGCTGCACCACCGCGACGCCGCCGTCGGTCGAGAGCGATTTATACCCGGCATCGATTGTGACAAGGCCGTCGTGGTTGGCGCTGACGACGCGGGCATCGACGCTAAGCGAAACCTCGAACGGCGGTTCGCCGCCGTCGCCGGTCAGATCGCAGTCGCAATATTGCTTGTCCATGAAGACATAGCTGCCCGCCTGCAATTCGGTGAAGACACCGAGGTCGAGATCGATGCGGTGGGTGCCGGTGCCCGATCCGGTGATCATGCCGGGGGCAAAACCCGCATCCGTCAGCGCGGCAACCACGGTTTGCAGATAGGCGGTGCGCGCGACGATCGCGGCGCGGCGGTCGGCATAGATTTCGATATGCTGCTGTGACCCGCAGTAGAATTGCACGCCGCGATATTCCAGGTTCGGCGATGCCGAAATGACCTTCGCGAGCGCAACCGCGGCCTGTGCCGACGCGACCCCTGTACGCGCGATGCCGGGATCGATGTCGATGATGACATCGAGCCGCGCTTCGCTGGCGGCCAGTGCTCCATCAATGCGGGCCGCGACATCGGGGTGATCGACGACAGCCATCAGACCGTCGGCGCGGGCTGCAAGCGCGGCGAGCCGCTCAATCGCGCGCGGCGCCGCAACGGGTGAAGTGATCAGGATGCCCGTCACGCCGCCTTCGTGTAACGCTTCGGCCTCGCCGATCTTGGCGCAGCATACCCCGACCGCCCCGGCCTTTATCTGCCGCAAAGCAATATCGACGCTCTTGTGCGTCTTGGCATGCGGGCGCAGCGCGACGCCGTGGTGGGCGGCGAGCGACGCCATACGCTGAATATTGCGGTCGAGCGCCTCGACATCGAGCACCAGCACCGGCGTGTTGAGATCGGCGCGCGAGCCTTGCTGGTCGATCAGATGCGCGTGAAGGTCGCGGTCGGTGGTCATGCGAACAGGCTTTCCAGATGCGGGTTGAGAAATTTGCCGCCCGGATCGGCGGCGCGGCGAACGGCATTATAGCGCCCCGCCATCGGATAGAGCGCCGCAACATCGGCGCGGCCCAACGTGTGGCGCTTTGCCCAGTGCGGCCGCCCGCCGTGACGACGAAAGATCGCCTCAGCCTCGACGAACAGGTTTCGCCAGGGCATTTTGGCATATTGGTGCATCGAGATTGCCGCGACTGGCCCGGCGTTCATCGGGCTCATCCAGATGTCATCGGCGGCGACGGTGCGAAATTCGAACGGAAAGGTGACGGGCAGGCGCTTCCGGCGGATCCATCCGACAACTTCGGCCAGGGTGTCGAGCCCGGCGGCGCGCGGCATTTCATATTCCATTTCTTCGAAGCGCAGATTGCGGTCGGACGGAAAGATGCGGTGTGCGGGACCGCGGCGACGCCCCGAAAGGCCGCTTTTCATCATCAGCCGCTGGAGCGCCGGGGTCAGGAAGGGCAGCCGCGCCGAAATATTGAGGACGCGGCGAAAACTTGCCTCCTCCATATCGGTCGTGGTCGGCGGCGGGTCGCACGGATCGCAAAGATCGAGCGTTTTGAGGATCACATCGTCGCTGTGCGGAAAAAACCAGAATTCGACGTGACGGTGCTGCTGCGCGAGCTCGTCATAGCACTCGCGGATTTCGGCCCAGCGGCGCTTTTCGATCCGCTCGGATAGATGAAAGGCGGGAACGACCGCGACCTCAATCTCGGTCGCGACGCCGAACAGGCCGAGCGACAGGCGCTGCGCCTGATAAAGATCGGCGTTGGTGGTCGCATCGCACCAATGCACCTCGCCATCGGCGCCGATCAGGCGGAAGCCGCAGGCAAAGGTGGCGAGTGATCCGAGATCTGCGCCGGTGCCATGCGTCCCGGTCGCCATCGCCCCGGCGAGCGACTGCGGATTGACGTCGCCTTGGTTGGCGAGCGCGAGCCCTTCGTCCCAAAGCGCTGCGGTCAGCCGCCGAATGCTCCAGCCGGCGGGAATACGCGCGGTCTGGCGGTCGGCGGCGATGTGCATCGCGCCCGTCAAATCGTCGAGGCTGACGATCAGCTCGTCCGATTCGCACAAAGGCATGAAACTGTGCCCGGCTCCGGTCACGCGGAGCTTGTGCGCGCTGCGGATCAGCGCCGCGAGTTCGTCCTCGCTATGCGGGCGGGCGATTTGCGCGGGCGCGGTGACGCTACCCGACCAGTTGCTCCAGCTCATGACGCTCTCCCATAGCCAGACTGCGGAAGCTGGCGGGCACAAGAAAGTTAGTCAAGACTATATTACAATCCGTCATTGCGAGGAGCCGAAGGCGACGCGGCAATCCAGAGCGTGCGTAAACCGCTCGGGATTGCTTCGCTCCGCTCGCAATGACGAGTAAGGAAGGGCGCAGCGCCTCAGCGCGCCGCGATCTGCCGTGCGAAATGGATCTGCACCGCATCGCGCACCCCGCGCGCGACCTTTTTCTGGCCCGCCGCCGACGCGAGGAACTCAGCATCGTCCTTGTTCGAGATAAAGCCGGTTTCGAACAGGATCGACGGTGTGTCGGGCGCTTTCAGTACCACAAACGATGCAAAGCGATGCGCGTTGGTACGGAATTTGACCGCCTCGCCCGCCTCGCGTTGCAGCAGCCGCGCGAAATCGGAGGCGACATTCATCGTTTCGCGCTGGGTGAGGTCGAGCAGGATCGACGAGACGTCGCCGCTGTGCGCGCCCAGATCCACGCCGTTGATGACATTCGCCTTATTCTCGCGCGCCGCGAGCCGCGCCGCTTCGCGGTCGGAAGCGACTTCGGACAATGTGTAGATCGACGCGCCGTTGGCGGTCTGGTTTTCGGCCGCGTCGGCGTGGACCGAGATGAACAAATCGGCCTTGAGGCGCCGCGCGATGCCAAAGCGCTCCTCGAGCACCAGAAAACGGTCGTCGCCGCGGGTGAGCGCGACGCGCACCCGGCCCGAGGCGAGCAGGTCATCGCGGATGGCGCGGGCGAGCGCGAGGGTGATGTCCTTTTCGCGCTTGCCGCTGTGCGGACTGATTGCGCCGGGATCATGGCCGCCATGCCCAGCGTCGATCACCACCAGCGGCAGGCGGCTGTTCGCTGGCCCTTCGATCCGCGGCAATGCCACCGCGGGCTTCGGCTTGCCGATCGGGACGCTGACGCTGTAGCGCTTTTCGGGAGGTTTGGCGCGAAAGCCCGCAGGCGGCGCCAGTTCGGTGCGCGGCCCGCGCGACACCCGCGCGAATTCGTCGGCGGAGACCGGGCGCAGTTGAAAGGTCAGGCTGCGCCCGTCGGCGGCAAAGCGCGCGCCGGTGACGACCGCGGGCTGCGCGAGGTCGAGAACGATGCGCGTGGTACCGGGATCCTTCTGCCCCTGGCGCACCGCGCGCACCAGTCCCGCGCCTTGCGAGGAACGACCCGGCTGCGCGCCCGCAATGTCGAGCGCGATTCGGTCAGGGCCGGCGAGCAGGAAGGTCGACGCGCCGCCGACCAGATCGTCAAAACGCAGCGTGATGTCCGAATCGCTGATTTCGACCGCACCGATCTGTCCCGCCAGCGCCGCCACCGGGTTCATCATCATCGCGATCAGGACGAGCAGCAGGCCCATGGCGCTTCTATGCCGCCGCGGGCGAGCGATGGTCCAGCGCTTATTCGAAAACATAGGACCCCCAGCCGCAGAATGTCGTGAACCCGGCATTAGCCATGGCCCGTCAAACCCCCGTCAACCGGCAAGGTTAACCGGCAATTCAGCATCTTTTGCGGGGACGCCGGGGTTGCGGCCACACGGCGGCGTCCCATCTTTCTATCGTGGCGCTGTTGCCGTCTGCCCGTGCCGATGCTAGCACACCATCACTGACGGTGTCGTTCCCGGTGCCGTCCGGCCTTTTGAGGGGAAGGCCTGCTCCGCAACAACTGCGGAACAAGGCCGCCTTGGCGCCGGATATGCGGGGATCGGCAACCTGCCGTCAGTCCACCCGGTTGACCGGACAGTCGGGGCGATCGCCAGACGCCCGCCCTGCCCGCCCGCTCACCCATGTAACAGGTTGATGCCGCATGAGGCTTGCCATGCCCTCTTTTCATCCCGACGCGGGCGCTTTCGCCTTGGCCGTCGCCGGGTGCGAAGACCGCATGCGCGTCCAGCATCGGACGCAGGCTCCCCGCGGCAATAACGTCTTTTTTCGTTTCATCCGTACCCGCCGCGATCTTTCCGCAAGGAAGCTCGCGGGATTTTTTGATGGCGCGCCACGGCGCGCTTGGAGTGTAACTAATGACCACGCGCATGTTGATCGACGCGCGGCACCGGGAAGAAACCCGGGTCGCCGTCACCCAGGGAAACCGCATCGAGGAGTTTGATTTCGAGTCCGCGGAGCACAAGCAGCTCAAGGGCAATATCTATCTGGCCAAAGTAACTCGCGTCGAACCGTCGCTGCAGGCGGCGTTCATCGAATATGGCGGCAATCGCCACGGGTTCCTGGCGTTCAGCGAAATCCACCCCGATTATTACCAGATTCCGAAGGAAGACCGCGAAGCGCTGCTGCGCGAAGAGGCCGAGCATGCCGCCGCTGCCGCTCAGCGCGCCGAGGAAGACCTCGACGAGCTGGAAGGCGATGTCGCCGATGTCGAATATCATGACGACGATGACAATGGCGACAGCCGCCGCGACCGCGACGACGATCGGGATGACCGCGACGAGCGCAACGATGGCGACGATGATGATCACGACGACCGCGACGACCAAGGCGACGCCGAGAATGGTGATGGCGACGGCGAAGAGGGCGGCGAAGCCGCCGAAGGTCGCGATGGCCGTGGCGACCGCAAAGGTCGTGGCCGCGGGCGCGGCAATGGCCGCAAGGGCGGTGGCCGAGGTCGCAGCAGCCGCCGTGACGAAGACGACAGCGAAAATCGCATGTCGCTGCGCCGCCGTTACAAGATTCAGGACGTCATCCGTCGCCGTCAGGTGATGCTGGTCCAGGTCGTCAAGGAAGAACGCGGCAACAAGGGCGCGGCGCTGACCACCTATTTGTCGCTGGCCGGCCGTTATTGCGTGCTGATGCCCAACACGATGCACGGCGGCGGGATCAGCCGCAAAATTTCGAACGGCGCCGATCGCCGCAAGCTGAAGGCGATGGTCGACGAGCTGGCGTTGCCGCCGACGATGGGCTGCATTGTTCGCACCGCGGGGATGAGCCGCACCAAGGTCGAGATCAAGCGCGACTTTGATTATCTGGCCCGCCTATGGGACGAAATTCGCGAAAAGACGCTGGAATCGAGTGCACCGGCGCTGGTTCATTCGGACAGCGATCTGGTCAAGCGCGCGATCCGCGATATCTATCACAAGGACATCGAGGAAGTGCTCGTCGAGGGCGACGAGGGCTATAAGGCGGCAAAGCAGTTCATGAAGCTGCTGATGCCCAGCCACGCGCGCCGCGTGAAGCAATATGCCGATCCGGTGTCGCTGTATCAGCGTTATGGCGTCGAGGACCAGCTGGCGGGGATGCTCAATCCCGTCGTCCAGCTGAAATCGGGCGGCTATCTGGTGATCAACCCGACCGAAGCCTTGGTGTCGATCGACATCAACTCTGGCCGGTCGACGCGCGAGCATAATATCGAACAGACCGCGGTCAGCACCAATCTGGAAGCCGCCGCCGAAATCGCTCGCCAGCTGCGCCTGCGCGACATGGCCGGGCTGGTCGTGATCGATTTTATCGACATGGATCATGGCTCGAACGTCCGCAAGGTCGAACGGGCGATGAAGGACGCGTTGAAGAACGACCGCGCGCGCATCCAGGTCGGCCGCATTTCGGGCTTTGGCCTGATGGAAATGAGCCGCCAGCGGCTGCGTACCGGGGTGCTCGAGGCCTCGACGCGTCCGTGTCCGCATTGCGAAGGCACCGGCCTTGTCCGCACCGCCTCGTCGGCGGGCCTCAGCGCGCTGCGCCTGATCGAAGAGGAAGCGGCACGCGGCAAGGGTAGCAAGATCACCCTGCGCGCCAGCCAGGAAGCGACCTTCTACCTGCTCAACGAAAAGCGCCGCGAACTGCGCGATATCGAAGAGCTCTACGGCGTGTCGGTCGAAATCCTGACCGACGGCGAGACCGAGGGCGCGCGGATGGCGATCGAAGTCACCGGCCCGCCGCCAACGCAGCGCCGCAGCTTCGCCCCGATCGCACCGATCGAGGATGACGACGACGATTATCCCGAAGACGAGGTTGGCGAGGAAGCCGAAGAAGCGACCGAAGAGCGCCCCGCGCGCTCGCGCGACCGCGAGGACAGCGATGCCCGCGTCGATGGCGAGGGGCGCAAGCGCCGCCGCCGCCGCCGCGGTCGCCGCGGTCGCCGTGACGAAGACGGCAACGAAATCGTCGAAAGCGGCACCGACGCCGAAGCCGAGGGTGAAGCCACCGACGACAGCGAAGCCGCCCCGGCGGACGCTGCGAGCGAAGGCGATAGCGACGCCGAATCCAGCGAGGCCGCAGCCAAGCCGCGTCGCCGCCGTGGTGGCCGCGGCCGCAAACCCAAGGTCGATGCGGCAGAAACTGCCGACGAAACCGTAACCGACGCCGTCGAAGCACCGGTTGCCGCGGAGGTCGCCGAGCCGGTCGCCGAAGATGCACCAACTGCCGAGGAAAAGCCGAAGCGCAAGCGCGCGCCGCGCAAAACCAAGGCTGCGGCCGAAGCGGAAGCCGCTGACGCCGTTGTAGAAGCGGCGCCGGAAGCGGTGGAGGCAACACCCGTTGCCGAAGCCGCCGAGCTTGACGCCGAACCCGCCAAACCCGCGCCGAAGAAGCGCGCGAGCCGCGCCAAAAAGGCCGTGGCAGCCGACGCCGCGCCCGAAGCGGCAACGACGGGTGATGCCGAAACCGAAGCCGCCAATGGCGACGAGGACGGCGTTGGTCCCGACGGCGAACCGCGCCGCGGCTGGTGGCAGCGCACCTTCGGCTGATCCAAGCGGAGCACGTCTCATCACTGCTTCCCCCGGCGAAGGCCGCGGGAAGCAGTGATGGCGTTCCGACAAAGTCTCGCCTTGCCTCCACGCTCGCCGCCCCCCACAAAGCTGGCATGGCTTCAGTCGATGTTCAGATGCGCCGCGCGAGGGTGGGGAAGATGATACCTCCCTCCCCCCAATCGATGGTTCGAAGGCGCGCCTGGCGTCCGCTGCTCCGGATCGTATTGACCGTGCTCGCGATGCTCGCCGTCGCGATACGTCCGGCAATGGCGCAATCGATCCTGCGCGATGCCGAGACCGAAGCGCTGTTTCAGGACATGATGGATCCGCTGCTGGTCGCGGCAGGACTGCAACCCGGGCAGGTCCGTGTCCACCTGCTCGGCGATCGCAGCATCAATGCGTTCGTCGCCGGCAGCCAGGATATCTATGTCTTTGCCGGGCTGATCGAGGCCGCCGACACCGCCGAGGAGGTGCAGGGCGTGCTTGCGCACGAGCTGGGCCATGTCATCGGCGGCCATGCGATTCGCGTCAACGACGGCGCCAAGACCGCGACCGGCATCTCGCTGCTCAGCCTGTTGCTCGGCGCCGCCGCGATCGCGGCGGGGGCGGGCGAGGCGGGCATGGGGGTGATGATGGCAGGGCAGCAAGCCGCGCTCGGCAAATTCCTTGCCTTCAGCCGCGTGCAGGAATCGACCGCCGACGCCGCGGGCGCCCAATATCTGTCGAAAGCCGGGATCAGCGGCCGGGGTAGCCTAGCGTTCTTCAAGAAATTGCAGAATCTGGAATTCCGCTACGCGGTGAAGCAGGACGATGATCAGGCCTATGGCCGCACCCACCCGATGTCGGGCGATCGCATCCAGACGCTGCGCGAGGTCTATGTCATCGATCCGGCGTGGACCAAGCCCGGCGACCCGGCCATTGAAAAACGCTTTCAGCGGATCAAGGCGAAACTGTCGGGCTTTATGACCGATCCCGATCGCACGCTGCGCAAATTCCCCGAAACCAACACCAGCATCCCCGCGCGTTATGCGCGTGCCTATGCCTGGCACCGGAGCGCTTATCCGCAAAAGGCGCTGTCGGAAGTCGACGCCTTGCTCAAGACCGATCCGAACGACCCCTATTTCCTCGAGCTCGAAGGTCAGGTGCTACTCGAATCGGGGCGCCCCAAGGAAGCGATCCCGGCGCTGCGCAAGGCCGTGACGATATCGCGGTCGCAGCCGCTGATCAGTGCGACGCTGGGCCATGCGCTGATCGCGACCGAAGATCCGGCGAATTTCGCCGAGGCCGAAGAGGTGCTGAAAACTGCGGTCGCGCTCGACAATCAGAACCCCTTTGCCTGGTATCAGCTTGGCATCGTCTATGCGAACAAGGGCGATCAGGCGCGCGCCGCGCTCGCCTCGGCGGAACGTTACAACCTCGAGGGTGGACAGGCATCGCTCGCGCTGCGTAATGCCGAAACAGCGATGCAGGGGCTGTCCGAAGGCGCGCCCGACTGGATCCGTGCACAGGATATTGCACTCGTGGCGCGCGCCGAGGTGGAACGCGAGCGCAAACGGCGCTAGATTCGCGTCGGCACAGGGACAACGCATCGCGGCAAACGATGCACAAGGGCAACAAGTGACCGATAAGAAAGACGATTATTACCAGCCATGGCTGCGCGATCCCGCGCCGACGCCGGACGCAGCCCCGCTGCCGCCCGCGTCGCCGACCGAGGGATTGGCGAAACCGCGCGACATGCCGCCGGTCGGCATCGACTTGTCGCGCTACGCTGCCGCCGAAAAACCGCCGCGTAAACCGGTCGTCACATCGGATCAGATGAAGGCGGGCGCCGCCGGGGTGTGGCAGGCGTTGCGCGATAGCGCCGATGCCTTTGCCGACTGGACGATCCGCGCTGGCGATCGCGCCGACATTCCGGCGCGCGTTGAGGCGATGGAAATCCCGCGGCGCGCGGGGGAACTGACCGCCAAAACCGGCGCCTTGACCGCCCGGGCGGCGCGCGCGATCGGGCGCGGATCTGCACAGGCGGGCCGCGCTACGGCCAGAGCCAGCGGCGCCGCGTGGGACAAGATGGCGCTCGGCGACAAGGCTAGAAAGCTGTCGAGCGACGCGGGCCGCGGTCTCGGCGAGGTCGCCGAGCGGACCAGGACCGGCGTCGGCCAAATCGCCAAGGCCGGGAGCGAAAGCATCCGCGGGAGTATTGGCGACGCCGCGACGAAGCTGCGCCCAAGCCCGCGCGAAGAACTGGCGCCGCCGCCGTCGGGGCTGGAACAATTGCTTGCGCGCGAGGAAGCCGCGGCGCGCGCCAAAGACCCGTCAGCGCCCGACCTGCCGCTGTTTGCTAGCGACGCGGGCAGGACGCCAGCACCGACCACGATGGCCGCCGAAGGCGACGACCGATCGCCGCTGGTGGTGCCGCCAGCGAAAAAGCCGACAGCCGCCAAGCCACTGGCCGCGCCGCGCTTGCCGCAAATCAAGGGGATGGGGATGGATAGCGGATCGACGCGTATCTGGGGCATGGCGCTTGGCGGGCTGTTGTTGCTCGCGACGGTGTTCTGGCTCGGTGGCCGCATGAGCGGCGGGATGAGCAAGAGCGAGGTCGAAACCATCGTCGCCGACTATATCAAGGCGAACCCGCAGATCATTCCCGAGGCGCTGGAAGCGCAGCGTAATGGCGAGATCGCGAAGGCGATCGGCGCGATCCGCCCGGCGCTCGAAAAGCCCTATGCCGGGGCATGGGCGGGCAATGCCGACGGCGATGTCACTTTGGTGGTTTTCACCGACTATGCCTGCGGTTTCTGCCGTGCGAGCGTACCCGACGTCGACCGGTTGATCCGCGAAGACAAACGCCTGAAAGTCGTGTTCCGCGAACTCCCGATCATCGCGCCGCAAAGCCGCTATGCGGCGCTGATGGCGCTCGCCGCGGCGCGGCAGGGCAAATATGATGCGTTCCATCATGCAATGTTCGCCGCGAGCTCGCTGGACAAATCGGCAATCGCCGCCGCCGCGACCAAGGTCGGCGTCGTCACCGACGGCACCGCCGACGCGACCGCGAATGAGGCGCTGTTCCAGCGTGAAATCGACAATAATCTGGCGATCGCGACCCAGTTACAGCTCAATGCGACCCCGACCTGGATCGTCGGCGACCAGCTGTTCCAGGGGCAAATCGGCTATGACGGGTTGAAGCAGGCCGTCGCCAAGGCGCGGGCGGCGAAAAGCTGATCCCGTGACCTTCGACCCCGCCCAGCAAGCGATCGCGCGCGGAGTCGCCAATCCGCAGATGATGGCGGCAGCGCTCGCGCTCTATGAAGGGCGGCTGCACGAGGCCGAACCGCTGCTCAAGGCGCAGTTGAAGCGCGATCCGTTCGACGTCGCCGCGATCCGCATGCTCGCCGAGCTGGCAGCGCGGATCGAGCGGTATCGCGACGCGGAAAACCTGCTGCGGCGCGCGCTCGAGATCGCGCCGGATTTCGTTGCGGCGAGGTCGAATCTGGCGACGGTGCTGCATCGTCAGGGCCGTTCGGTCGAAGCGGTCGAGGAGCTCGACCGGCTGCAACAGCTCGACCCCGACAATTTGATGAATGCCAATCTGAAAGCTGCCGTACTCGGCCGCGTCGGCGAATTCGACGAGGCGCTGGCGCTTTATGAGCAGGTTCTGCAAGGCTTCGTCAAACAGCCGAAAATCTGGATGTCCTACGGCCACATGCTCAAGACCGTCGGACGGCAGGCCGATGCCGTCGCCGCCTATCGCCGCGCTTTGGCGCTGGCGCCGACGCTGGGCGAAGTATGGTGGAGCCTCGCCAACCTCAAGACGGTCGCATTCGACGATGCCGACGTCGCCGCAATGCGGGCGGCGCTAGGCCAGCCCGACATCAGCGCCGCTGACCGCTTTCACCTGCATTTTGCGCTCGGCAAGGCTTATGAGGACCGCCGCGAGGCCGACGCAGCGTTCCGCCATTACGACGCGGGCAATACGCTCCGAAAGACGCAGATCCACTATGATGCCGATCAGACCCGCGCGGCGGTCGATCACGCCAAGACGCTCTATACCCCGGCATTTTTCGAAGCACGGAGCGATTTTGGCGCCGCCGCAGCCGATCCGATCTTCATCATCGGGATGCCACGCGCCGGTTCGACTCTGATCGAACAGATATTGGCGAGCCATTCGATGATCGAGGGAACGATGGAGCTTCCCGACATCCCCCAATTATTCGCCAAGGCGCGCAACGATGGCGGGATTGCCAAACTGACAGCCACAGATGCAAAGGCGCTGGGCGAGCAATATCTGCGCGACACGCGGGTCCAGCGGAAAAGCGACAAACCCTTCTATATCGACAAGCTGCCCAATAACTGGCTGCATGTCGGTTTCATCCACCTGATCCTGCCCAATGCCAAGATCATCGACGCCCGCCGTCATCCGATGGATTGCTGTTTCTCCAACTTCAAACAGCATTTCGCGCGCGGTCAGGCGTTCAGCTACAGCCTGACCGACATGGGGCGCTATTATGCCGATTATGTCGACCTGCTCGATCATTTTGACGATGTGTTGCCGGGCCGGGTGCATCGGGTGATCCACGAACATGTGATCGACGATCTGGAATCGGAGGTCCGCGGGCTGCTCGCTTATCTCGGCCTGCCGTTCGAGGAGGCTTGCCTCCATTTCTATACTAACGATCGCGCGGTACGCACCGCCAGTTCCGAACAGGTGCGGCGGCCGATCAACAGCGACGGCGTCGGGCAATGGCGCGCGATGGAGGCGCATTTGCAACCGCTGAAAGATGCGTTGGGTGCAGCCCTCACGCAATATCCGGCGGCGCGCTGAACCGATTGTGGCAATTTTGTCATACTCGCGCCGAAACCGTTCGTTCGGCGGCCGGATGACCGATGCGTCGATTGACGAGGCGAACAAATAGTAAGAGCTTCGCTTATCGCTGCGCTGCACCATCGGTAGCGCGGCCCATGAGGGGGGTCTCTATGTCTCGTTTTTCGCGCCGCGCTTTACTTCTGGCATCCTTGTCGGGGAGCATCCTGTCATCGACCCCGCTGTTCGCACAGGAGGCGACGGACCGCGGTACCGACGACGAAATCGTTGTGACCGCGCAAAAGCGCGAAGAAAATCTGCAAAATGTGCCGATCAGCATCCAGGCGCTGAGCACGCGGAAGCTCGACCAGCTGAACATCACCAATTTCGAGGATTTCTCGAAACTGCTGCCCAGCGTGTCATTCCAGTCGAGCCAGCCGGGGGTGACGACGGTGTATATGCGCGGCGTCGCGAGCGGCGGCGACGGCAACCACTCGGGTTCGCTGCCCAGCGTCGGCGTCTATCTGGACGAACAGCCGGTGACGACGATCGGCGGGACGCTCGATATCCACGTCTATGACATCGCGCGCATCGAATCGCTCGCCGGGCCGCAGGGCACGCTGTACGGCGCTTCGTCGCAGGCGGGCACAATCCGCATCATTACCAACAAGCCAAGCACCGCCGGCTTTGAAGGCCGCGTCGACGGCGAGGTCAACAGCGTCAAAAGCGGCGGCATCGGCGGCCGGGTCGAAGGCATGATCAACGCGCCGATCAGTGACATGGCGGCGCTGCGCGTGGTCGGCTGGTACCAGCGCAACGCGGGTTATATCGACAATGTCGCCGGGACACGCAGCTTCCTGCCTACCCCCGGTGGGATCACGGTCAACAATGCGGCGTTCGTTGAAAAAGACTTCAACGACGCCAAAGTCTATGGCGGGCGCGCCGCGCTCAAGGTCGATCTGGACGACAATTGGACGGTAACGCCGACCGTGCTCTACCAAAAGCAGACCAGCAGCGGCGTGTTTTCACAGGATCCGCGGGTCGGCGACCTTCAGACTCAACGCTTCAACCCCGATCAGCGCAGCGACAAGTTCATCCAGGCGGCGCTGACGATCGAAGGCAAGCTGGGCAATTTCGATATCACCTATGCCGGTGCCTATCTTGATCGCAAAACCTACCAGATCAACGATTATACCGATTATGCCGAGGCCTATGACGCGCTCTATGCCTCGTCGGGCGGCCTGGCCGGCTATTTCTACTTTGAAGACAGTGCCGGGAACGACATCGACCCGCGCCAGTACATCATCGGCACCGATCATTTCCGCAAGACGAGCCAGGAACTGCGCATCGCATCGCCGCAGGACGAGCGCTTCCGCGTCGTCGCCGGGCTGTTCTATCAGCGGCAGAGCAACGAGATTCATCAGGATTACAAGGTCGATGGTCTGGCGGCGGCGCTGTCGGTCAACGGGCTGCCCGGAACGCTCTGGCTGACCGAACAAAAGCGCGTCGACAAGGATTATGCGGCATTTGGCGAGGCCAGTTTCGACATCCTGCCGAACCTCACCCTGACCGGCGGCGGGCGCTATTATAAATTCGACAACAGCCTGATCGGCTTCTTCGGCTTTGGCCGCAATCCGGCCGGACCGCCGTTCAACGGCGCGGGCAGCTCACGCACCGGAGTCGCGGGATGCTACACGACGACGGGCGCAATCCTGCGTGACAATCCGGGCGGAACATTGCTTCCGGCGGCGGTACCTGGCGGTCCCTGCACCAATCTGGCCGATTTCGTCGGCGGCGGACTGGTCCCGAAACGCACCAAGGACAACGGGTTCACGCATAAGTTGAACATGACCTGGAAACCGACCGAAGACCTGATGACCTATGCGACCTGGTCGCGCGGGTTCCGGCCGGGCGGGATCAACCGGCGCGCGACGGTCGCGCCCTATGCCGCCGACTTCCTGACCAATTACGAGCTCGGCATCAAATCGACCCTCGCCGACGGGCGGGTACGGCTCAACGCGGCGATTTACCAGCAGCGTTGGAAGAGCTTCCAATTCTCGTTTTTGGGCGCGAACAGCTTCACCGAAATCCACAATGGTCCCAATGCCCGCATTCGCGGTATCGAAGCCGACATCAACGTCCGCGCGACCGAGGGGCTGACGATCACGGCGGCGGCATCCTATACCAATGCCAAGACGCGCAACAATCTGTGCGCAATCGACGATCCGACCTTCACCTGTACCGACCCCGGCAATTCGATCAGCGCGCCGGCAGGTACGCGCCTGCCGGTCACGCCGAAATTCAACGGCAATGCGACGATGCGCTATGCCTTCCCGGTGGGTTCGGGCGAGATGCATCTGCAATCGGTGGTCGCGCATCGCGGGTCGGCCAGCGCCGACATCCGGGTTGCCCAGGCCACCGAGCTGGGCCGGATCAGGGGATCGACAACGGTCGATTTTGCCGTGGGTTATGACTTCGGCAAGTTCAGCCTCGAAGCGTTCCTGGAAAATGCCTTTGACGAACGCGCCGAGCTCGCCCGCTCGTCAAATTGCGGCCAGTGCAACGGACGGGTTCAGATTTTGGTGAACCAGCCGCGAACGATCGGGCTGCGGGCCGGAACCAAGTTCTAGTTTGTTGAACGAGACCCTCACCAAACACGAAAGGCCGGGCCAAAAGCTCGGCCTTTTGATGTGTGTGGCGCTTGGCATGGGCAACATGATCGGGTCGGGGGTGTTCCTGCTCCCGCGCGATCTGGCACCGCTCGGCTGGAATGCAGTCATCGGCTGGGGGGTGTCGATTGCTGGCACCTTGTGCCTCGCGGTCGCTTTCGCCCGATTGGCCAAAAAGCTGCCCGGCGGCAGCGCCACCTATACCTATGCCGCCGCGGCCTTTGGTCCAGGTACGGGCTTCATCGTCGCGTGGAGTTACTGGATCAGTTGTTGGACCGTCGTCGCGACGCTCGCCGTTGCGGCGATCAGCAATTTGTCGATTCTGGCGCCGTCGCTGGACAATGCGGGTGCCGGGACGGCGCTGATCGCCATCGGCTTCATCTGGCTCTTCACCCTCGTCAATCTGATGGGGGTGCGCCGCGCGGGCGGGGCGCAATTGCTCACCCTCGGGCTCAAGCTGATCCCCGTCGTCGGCGCGGTGCTCGTCGCGCTGTGGCTGTGGGGTGCCGGTGACGCGCCGACCCCGACGATGATCGGCACAAAGCCGGTCAGCCTCGACAATATCGGCACTGCTGCAACGCTGACCTTGTTCGCGCTACTCGGTTTTGAAAGCAGTTGCGTCGTCGGCGATCGGGTGCGCGACCCCGAACGGACGGTCCCGCGCGCGACATTGATTGCGGCCGCGGCTACCGGGCTGCTCTATCTGCTGTCATGTACAACGGTCACCTTGTTGCTGCCGCTCGAAACGCTCGAGGGATCGAACGCCGCCTATGCGACCTTTTTCGGGACGCTGGTGAGCCCGTCGGCGGGGCAAGCGGTCGCGCTGTTCGCCGCGATCGCCGCGCTGGGCGCGCTCAACGGCTTTGTGCTGTTGCAGGGCGAAATCCCGCGCGACCTCGCGCATCGCGGCCTGCTTCCCGCCGCCTTCGCCCGCGACAACCGCTTCGCGGTTCCTTGGGTGACTCAGATCGTGTCGAGCACCCTCGCCAGCCTGGTGGTCTATGCCAATTATTCGCGCGGGCTGGCCGAATTGTTTAAATTCATGGTGCTGGTGACGACGTCGACCGCGATCATCTTTTACATCGTCGGCGCGCTGGCGGCGATCAAACTTGAGCATGAAGGGACGATCAAGGCGTCACCCGCCTTCGTGGCGCTGACCGTCCTCGGCTTTCTATACAGTTGCTGGGCCTTTTACGGCGCGGGTTGGGAACCCGGCCTGTGGAGCGTCGGCCTGACCGCCGCAGGGCTGCCCATCTATCTCGCGATGCGCCGGTCAGCGCCAGCGGGGCGCAAAGAAGCCCCGGTCGCGTAGGATCACCTGCGCCGCATTATGCCCCGGCGCGCCGGTCACACCGCCGCCGGGATGTGTGCCTGCACCGCACATATAAAGCCCCTTGAGCGGCCCGCGATACGCGCCGTTGCCGAGCACCGGGCGCGCCGACCACAGCTGGTCGAGGCTCATATTGCCGTGCATGATGTCGCCGCCGACCAAGCCGAATTTGCGTTCGAGGCCCTTGGGGCTGAGGATCTGGCGCCCGACGATCGAGGCGCGGAAGCCCGGCGCATGCGCCTCGACGGTGTCGATGATGCAGTCGGCGGCGGTACCCTCCTCGGCATCCCAGTCGCGGCCGTCGGGCAGTTCGGGCGCGAATTGCTGGCAGAACAGGCTGGCGACATGCTGTCCCGGCGGCGCGAGACTGTCGTCGATCGTCGAGGGGATGAGCATTTCGACGATCGGCTTTTTCGACCAGCCATATTGCTTCGCGTCGAGGAAGGCGCGGTCCATATAGTCGAGCGTCGGGGCGAGGATGATGCCCGACTGGTGATGCTCGCCGGGTTCCGGAAGACAGGTGAAGCGCGGCAGTTCGCTGAGCGCGACATTCATGCGGAAGGTCCCGCTGCCCGCCTTGAACGCCTTGATCCGGCGCTGGAATTCGGGTGCGATATCGCCTTCGTCGAACATCCGTTCGTAGAGCAGTTTCGGCCCGACATTGGCGATGACCCGCGCGGCGGCGACTTCTTCACCGCCGACCAGTTTCACGCCGACGGCCTTGCCACCATCGACGAGAACCTTGTCGACCGGGCTCTCGAGGCTGATTTCGACCCCGAGCTGGACGCAGACCTTCGCCATCATCTGGGTGATCGCGCCCATGCCGCCTATGCTGTGGCCCCATGCGCCCTTCTTGCCATTCACTTCGCCAAACACATGGTGCAGCAGGACATAAGCGCTGCCCGGCGTATCGGGGCTGGCATAATTGCCGACGACCGCGTCGAAGCCGAACGCAGCCTTCACCGCTTCGCTCTCGAACCAGCTGTCAAGGAAAGTGCGCGCCGATTTGGTGAACAGTTCGAGCACGTCTCGTTGCTGCGACAGGCTGAGCCTGGTCAGCCCGCGCCCCTGGCGCACCGCGTCGAGCAACGTCTTGAACCCATCGCCGACATTCGGCGGCGATTTGAGCGCGAGGTCGCGCAGCACATCGGCGACGCCCTCGAGCATCTCATAATATGCGGGCAGGCGCGCTGCGTCGTGGGCGGAGAAGCGCGCAAATTCCTTTTGCGTGCGCTCCAGCCCGCCACCAAGCTTGAGGTAACCGCCATCTTCCTGCGGCAGGAAATTGCTGATCGGCCGCTCGATGACGCGATAGCCCTGCTCGACCAGCTTCATGTCAGCAATCACCTTCGGCTGGAGCAGGCTGACCGTGTAGCTGGCGACCGAATTGCGGAAACCCGGCGCGAATTCTTCGGTTACCGCGGCGCCGCCGACAACGTCGCGTGCTTCGACGATGCGGACCTTCAGTCCCGCCTTGGCGAGATAGAAGGCGCAGACGAGGCCGTTGTGGCCGGCGCCGATAATCAGGGCGTCATAGTGCTTGGTCATGTTTTGCTCCATCCCGCACGCGGGGCTTGTTCGAGGCGGGATTGAGGGATCAGGTCGCGCATCCGGGCGCAGAAATGCTTAAGGCACACTTCCTTGTCGCTGAGCGGCCCCATAGTGAAACTCTGCGATGCCATGCCCTGCTGGACGCGGGTAATCAGCACCGTATCCTCGGCGTTGACCTGACGATTGATCCGCCAGTTGAGGTAACGCGCGGCGCGCATTTCGCGGCGCCATTCTCCAGTGTAGGCATCGGGCAGGACGTAGCTGATTTCGCGGATCAGGCAGCTGGTGGGGCCGGTCGGCAGCCATTGCATGAAATCGACCTGGTCGGGGTAGATGTCGAAGGCGACATTGGGCCAGAGTTTGAAATAGAGCCAGTGGCGCTGGCTCGCTTGCGGAAGGTGCGGGACAGGCGGCAGCAGCCGCTGGTACATGCGTTCGGACCAATTGACCGACGGCCGGTCGATCAGATCGCCCCACATGCGGTCGACATGATCCTTGGCCTCGACGCCATAGCTTTTGCCAAACAGGCGGGTCAGGCCGGGGTGCGCGACGGCGATGTGGAGGCCGTCGGAATAATTGTCGCCGACATTCTTCCAGTTCACCTCGCGTTGGCGCAGCGTTACGCGGCCGAGCGCGCCAAGTTCCTCGAAACGATAAGGCGCGACCTGCGCTTCATAAGGCGCCATCATGTCGGCGACCGATGGGCCGCCATCATCGCACAGGCGCACGAACCAGAAGCCGCGCCATTGTTCCAAATCGACCGGCACGAGCGATGCCTTGCCCTTGTCGAGCGTCGGATAACTGGCGCTGTCAGGGACCCCAGTCAGGCGGCCGTCGAGCTCGTAAGTCCAGGCGTGATAGGGGCAAACAAGCTTCTTTGCGCAGCCCGTAGCACCATCCACCAGCCGCGAGCCGCGGTGACGGCAGACGTTGGTGAAGGCGCGGACGACGCTGTCGGTGCCGCGCACGACGAGGACGCTTTCGCCGCAATAGTCGATGCTGTGCCAGTCGCCTGCGTTCGGGATGTCGCTGTCGTGGCAGACGACCTGCCAGCTGGGGCGGAAGATGCGCTCCATCTCAACCGCATGGAAATCGGGGTCGCTGTAGGTCCAGGCGGGCAGCGACCAGCCGTCTTGCGGGTCCAATTGAACGAAAGTGTCGCGCTGCGTTGCCATGAGTCGATCCTTGTTGTACAAACGTATAACAATATGCAGCCCGCTCGCCAAGCCTTTACGCGCGAAAGCGCCGACGCCCGCCGCGGCGACCTGATTGAGGCGACCGCGGCGTGTCTGGCCGAACATGGTTTGGCGGGGACCAATGTCCGCGCGATCTGTGCGAAAGCGGGGGTGTCGCCGGGGCTGCTGCGCCACTATTTCGGCGGCATCGACGATCTGGTCGCGGCGACCTATGAGGCGACGAGCGACCGGATGGACGCGATTTTTGCGGCCGCCGTCGAAGGAGCCGGTGCCGATCCGCGCGCGCGGCTGCTGGCATATCTCACCGCGAGCTTTCGCCCACCGGTGACCGATCCCCAACTGCTCGGCGCGTGGACGGCCTTCTGGGCGCTGGCGCGAAGTGACGCGCGGATGGCCAAGATTCACGCGGAAAGTTACGCTGGCTACCGCGCGCGGCTGAATGAGCTGCTGTCCGCCTGCCGCGCCCGCGATGCTGAGCGGCTGGCGATCATGCTGACCGCGATGGTCGACGGGCTGTGGCTCGAACTGTCGCTCGACGCGGGCAGCTTTGGCGCCGATGCGGCGGTGGCGATGGTCGAGCGCGCGGTGGCGGCTTTGCTGCCTTAACGGCGACTGACGCCCCTCACCTGCAAGGGAGGGGTTGGGGGTCTGCGCGCCGAAAAATGGCTATGTCGCGAAAGAAAGCGGCGAAGGAGGCATCGAGCCTCCTTTGCCACTAAACCCACCCCTGATCCCTCCCTTACAGGGAAGGGAGGGTTTTACTTCGACAAATCGCGCAGCAGGCTGTCCCAATGCGCCAACGCCGGGGCGATCGCGTCGACTGGCACCCGTTCGTTGAGCCCGTGCGCAAAGCTGTCGCTCGCTTTCGAGAACAGTCCGGCGACGCCATAGCTCGGCACGCCGACGCGGCGGAAATGATAGCTGTCGGTGGCGCCGCCGCTCATCGCCGGGACGATCGGCAGGCCGGGCGCGCGCGCATGGACTGCCTTGGACACCGCGGCGACGACGTCCGGGCGCAGCGGCGAGGCGTCGCTGGCGCTGGCGTCGGGGTCGGTGTTCACCTTGATCGCGGGATCGGCGATGACCTTTTCCAGTTCGGCGCGTACCGCCTCGACCGCGACGCCGGGGAAGATGCGGCAGTTGATGTTCGCGGTCGCGCGCTGTGGCAGCGCATTTTCGGCGTGGCCGCCCTTGACCAGCGTTGGCACGCAGGTGGTACCGATCTGGCCGATATATTCGGGGTCGGCGCGGATCGCGGCGATCGCCTTGGCATCGGCCGGATTGGCGGCAAAGGCCTTGAGCGCGGCGCCGATGTCGCCGCCGACCTGATCAGCAACGATCGGCATGCCGACCTTCGTCAGTTCATTCTGTTGCGGCGCGAAGCGGTAGGCGCCGACCTTGGCTAGCGCGTTCGACAGCTGGACGATCGCATTGATGTCCGCGGGCCGCGAGCTGTGGCCGCCGGGGTTGGTGACTTCAAGGACGAAGTCGGCATAGGTTTTTTCGCCCGCCTGCAACCCATAATATTGCGCTTTGCCATCTTCGCCAATCAACCCGCCGCCGCCGTCGCCGTTGAGCGCAAATTCGGCGTTCTTGTATTTCGCCGCGAGCGCGCGCGTCGTCGTCATCGACGTTTCCTCGTCGCCCGACAGCAGCAGGATGATCGAGCGCTTGGGCTTGAAGCCCTCTTTCTTCAGCTGCGCCATTGCGGCGACCATCATCGACACGTCGAACTTATTGTCCTCCGACCCGCGACCGAAAATATAACCGCCCTCCTCGACCGGCACGAAAGGATCGCGCGTCCAGTCCTTCGGATCGGCCTCGACGACGTCCATATGGCCGAGCAGGACGATCGGCTTTCCCTTCCCCGTACCGGTGAGCGTCGCGGCGAAGGTCGCGGTTTCGCCCATCGGGGTGATTTCGATATCGCTCTCGGCATAGCCCGCGGCTTTCAGCACCCCCGCATAATAGGCCGCCAGTTCGGGCACCTTGCCGCGCCCCTCGACGGTCGGGATCGCGATGCTGTCTTTCAGGATCTGCTTGGCCGCCGCGGCATCGGCGGGTTTGGCGTGGACGGGCGCGGCGGCGAGCAGGGCGGCGGCGAGGGCGAGCGGGGCGGTAAGGTTGCGCATGAGGGCGGACTATGGCGCGTGGGTGGCATTGTGCAAGAGGCGGTTGCGCGTGTCTCAACTAGCGCGAAGGAGATTCGCACAAAGACACAAAGACACGGAGATGGAGCGCCGTTTTTGTGGTTAGCTTGTCGCCGCAGGCGAATTAGGGTGGGCGCTGCGCGCCATGGGTGACGCCGGGGCGGCATTGCGAATGCGACCTCTTCGTGTCTTTGTGTCTTCGTGCGAACCCTTTTCTACGCCGCCTTCCACCCCTTCGGTGCCGTCGTCTTCGATTTGAACCGGCACAGGTCGACGACCGGGCAGCGCCAGCATTCGGGGGTGCGCGCCTTGCAGATGTAGCGGCCGTGGAGGATCAGCCAGTGGTGGGCGCCGACGCGGAACGGGGCGGGGGTGCCTTTTTCCAGCGCCTTTTCGACCGCGATCACGGTCTTGCCGGGAGCGAGGCCGGTACGGTTGCCGACGCGGAAGATGTGGGTGTCGACGGCGAAGGTTTCGGCCCCGAAAGCGCAGTTCATCACGACATTGGCGGTCTTGCGCCCGACCCCCGGCAGTTCGACGAGCGTATCGCGGTCGGCGGGGACTTCGCCGCCATGGTCGCGGACAAGGATTTCGCTGAGCGCGATGACATTCTTCGCCTTGCCGTTGAACAGCCCGATCGTCTTGATATGCTGTTTCAGCCCGTCCTCGCCCAGATCGACCATTTGTTGCGGTGTCTTCACATCCTGAAACAGCAGCCGCGTCGCCTTGTTCACCCCGACATCGGTCGCCTGCGCCGAAAGCACCACGGCGACGAGCAGCTGATAAGTGTTGCCGAACTGAAGCTCGGTCTCGGGACTGGGGTTCAGCTCGGCGAGACGGCGGTAGAATTCGAAGATATCGGCTTTCTTCATTGCCGTTACGACAGCCCCAGCACCTGCGGCATGGTATAGCGCCCCGGCTGTTGTCCGGTCAGCCACAGCGCCGCGCGCACCGCGCCGCGCGCAAAGATCATGCGGTTTTCGGCGCGGTGCGACAGGGTGATCATTTCTTCGTCGCCCGCGAAAATGACGTCATGGTCGCCCGCGACGGTACCACCGCGTAAGGACGCGAAGCCGATGTTGCCGCGCCCACGCGCGCCGGTGACGCCGTCGCGGCCGCGTTCGGAAGCGGCGGCGAGATCAATGCCGCGGCCTTCCGCGGCAGCCTGCCCCAACAGCAGCGCGGTGCCGCTGGGCGCGTCGACTTTCATCCGGTGATGCATTTCGACGATCTCGATATCCCAGTCGGCGTCGAGCCGCGCCGCGGCCTCGCGCACCAGATGCGCGAGCAGCGTGACGCCAAGCGAGGTGTTGCCGGTCTGGAGGACGGCGATGTCGCGCGCGGCGTCGTCGATCAGATAATGATGGCGCTCTTCAAGACCCGTCGTGCCGATGACAATCGGGGTTTGGGCGGCGATGCAGGCGTCGAGCGTCGCCTCAAGCGCGGCGGGGGAGGAGAAATCGACAAGGACGTCGCTTTCGCTGGCCAGCTTGACGATGTTGCCATCCTTATCGATGCCGCGATGCTGCTGCCCCGCCGCGGCGATCGCGGCGGCCAGTGCGACGCCCATGCGTCCTTCGCTGCCGATAATGCCGATGCTGGTCATATGCCGTCCCCTGATGCGCGGCCTTCCTTTAGCCGTTGGTGTCGAGCGAAGTCGAGACACGTTGGCCCGGCGCCAAACGCCTCTCGACTTCGCTCGCGGCGAACGGATAGGGTTGGATATGGAAAAAATTCGAAACATCGTGATCCTGACCGGCGCCGGGGTGTCGGCCGAAAGCGGCATCGACACGTTTCGCGACGGCGGCGGATTGTGGGAGCAGCACCGCGTCGAGGATGTCGCGACCCCCGAGGCGTTCGCGCGCGACCCCGATCTGGTCCTGCGATTCTACGACATGCGGCGCGAGGCAATCCAGACCAAGGTGCCGAACGCGGCGCACGAAGCGCTGGCGCGGCTTGACGCCGCCTGGCCGGGCGAGTTGCTGATCGTCACCCAGAATGTCGACGATCTGCACGAGCGCGCCGGGGCCAAGCGGCTGATCCATATGCATGGCGAGCATTTGAACGCGTGGTGCACCGCATGCGATGCGCGGTGCCCATGGGCCGGGACGCTGCTCGACCGGCCCGCCTGCCCGGCGTGCGGCATGGTCGGCACGTTACGCCCCGATATCGTGTGGTTCGGCGAGATGCCGTACCGGATGGACGAGATTTACGCCGCGCTGAACCGCGCCGACCTGTTCGTGTCCATCGGGACATCCGGCGCGGTCTATCCGGCGGCTGGGTTTGTCCGCGAGGCGCGGCAGGCGGGAGCGCGGACGCTGGAGCTGAATATGGAGCCGAGCCAGGGAAGTTACTGGTTCAGCGAAGCACGCCATGGCCCGGCGAGTGTGCTGGTGCCGGAATGGGTGGAGGAGGTTTTGGGTTCCTAAACCTAACGCCGCGCTGCGAAAAAATCTTTGAGCAGCGCCGCCGCCTCCCCTGCCCCGATGCCGTCGTAAACCTCGGGCCGGTGATGCACCGTTGGCTGGGTGAAGACACGCGGGCCATGCTCCACCGCGCCGCCCTTCGGATCGTCGGCGCCGTAATAGAGTCGCGCGATGCGGGCGTGCGCGATCGCGCCGGCGCACATGGCGCAGGGTTCTAGGGTGACGTACAGATCGCAGCCGTCGAGGCGTTCATTGCCGAGCTTTGCCGCAGCGGCGCGAATCGCGACGATTTCGGCGTGCGCCGTCGGATCATGCGATTCGCGGGGGGCATTATGGCCTTCGCCGATAATCACGCCGTCCTTGACGACGACCGCGCCGACCGGCACTTCGCCCCGGTCCGCCGAGGTTTTGGCGAGGTCGAGCGCCCGGCGCATCGGTTCGGGGAGCGGAAATTGCGGCATCGCTTTTCCCGCTAGTCGCTTGACGAATCTGCGGCAAGCCGATAAGCGCGCGCCTTTCCCGGCTCACTCCGGTCCTGCCTTCCCCGTTTTGCGGGAAGCACCCGGACGCCGAACCGAAATTTTTGTACGAGGACAAACATCATGTCGCGCATCTGCGAACTGACCGGCAAGGGTCGTATGGTCGGCAACAATGTCAGCCACGCCAACAACAAGACCAAGCGCACCTTCCTGCCCAATTTGCAGAATGTAACCTTGCTGTCGGACGCATTGGGCAAGGGCATCAAGATGCGCGTGTCGACCCACGGCCTGCGCACCGTCGAACATAACGGCGGTCTCGACAACTGGCTGGTCAAGGCCGGCGACGACCAGCTGTCGGCTTCGGCGCGCAAGGTGAAGAAGGAAGTGACGAAGAAGCTGGCCGAAAAAGCCGCTTAAGTCGCATTCGCTTCGTTAAAGCAATTGGGCCGCCGGTTTACCGCGCGGCCTTTTTGCTGTCTGGCGTCTTTTTCGGCGGCAGAGCCGTCAGCTCGAACTGCAGCAGCAGGCTGCGCTGCCAGACGTTGAAATTATTGTCGGCGACGAGCCAGAGCCAGGTGCGGCCATCCTCAACCGAAATCGCCGCGCCTTCGTAATTTTCGGCGAGTAGCCGGGGGACGCGACCGATGGTTTGCGATTCCACCACGGCGTCTTTACCGATGTCGGCCGGATCGACGATCGCGATAATCGTCGTGAATACCGGGTCAAAGCCGAGCCGCCGGTGGACGAGCAGGATGCGCCCGTCAGGCAGCGGCGCGGCGTCGCTGACCAGTCCCTTGCCGCGCGAATCATAAAAGAAGCGCACTGGCGCCGGTCCGGGCGCCGCGGGATCACCGCTATAGATCAGCGCCGCGCGCCCGCGCGGATCGTCGTCGGCATCTTCGGAAAAGACCACGGTCCGCCCGTCGGCGAGCCGCGCCATTGCCTCGGCCCCGCGATTCGCGGGCCAGCGCGGTACGGGCAACCGGCGGCGCGATTCGATGGTGGTGAGATCGGCATCGAGCCGCCAGATCTGGTTGATCCCTTCGAGCGCGATCCAGCTTTTGCCGCTCACGGGATCGATAAACAGCGCCTCGGTATCGGCCATCGCTTTGGTCGCGGGGCGACCGTCGGGGGTCGGCAGCGGGCGGATATGAACCGCGGCAACCCTGTCCGCTGCGTCGATCGTCAACCGTGTCGCATAGCCATTGTCACCGATCAGCTGGAATTGACCGGGTCCGATCCGCGCCAGTCCCGAGAAGCCGCCGAAGTAGCTGTTGGGGCTGACAAGGTGCCAGCCGCGCACAAAACGCATCGTGCCGCTCGTGTGCGGCGCAAAGACCAGCGGGCGCGCGGCGGCGCGCTGGGTCAGGTCATCCACGGGGAAGCGCTGCACGGTCCAAGGCACCGGGCCGAGCGCGAGAAAGATCAGGGCGGCGAAAAACAGGCGGCGCATCGCCGCGGGTTAGGGCGGCGGGGCGCGAAAGGGAAGCGTGGCGGAGCGCGAAGCTGAACGGCAGCCAACAAGCGCGTTCAGGCTTGGCTCAATGCGAATCGCTCATAACCCCTTCATCGACCACCGCCCAGACGGGCAGCCCCAAGGGGCCGAACGACGAAAGAAGGAGAACGACGATGAAAAAGATGGTGACCCTCTCGATCGCCGCCCTGATGTCCACTGCGACGCTGGGCATGGCGGCTCCCGCTGCAGCGCAGAACGGCTATTACGATCGCGACGGCTATTCGAACTACAATGTCGGCTATGACCGCGATGATCGCCGGTATGACCGTCGCAACGATCGCCGCGCCGACCGCCGCGATTATCGTCAGGACCGTCGCTATAACCAGCAGCGGTACAACCAGCGCAATTATCGCCAGTGCGACAACGGCACCGGCGGCACGATCATCGGCGCGATTGCCGGTGGCCTCGCCGGCCATGAAATCGCCGGCCGCGGCGACCGCGCCGTCGGCACGATCATCGGTGGCGCAGTCGGCGCAATCGCCGGCCGCGCAATCGACAAGGGGAATGACGGCTGCCGTTAAGGGCAGTCCCGACCTCCAATAATTTGCAGTCCCCCCTACATACCCCGTCCGGCCACCGCCGGACGGGGTTTTCTTTGCGCCGCGCGCCCAGACGGGCGACGGGGTTGCCTTAAACGCCGCCAAAGCCTAGGTTCTTGCCCAAGTGCACATCCGCGATTGGCGGATGCGTGAGAGAGACAGGTAATACTAGCCATGCGGCAAATGGCAGCGCCATCAGGGCGACCGCCGCGGCCAGGTTCAAGAACGGGGCCGGCGGCGAAAGGGCGAAATCAGGCGGAACCCGCCGCGCGGCCTGCGCATTTCGTGCGGCCGCGCAGCTATGCCGCGATCGATCTGGGCACCAACAATTGCCGGTTGCTAATTGCGCGGCCGCAGGACGGCGAGCTGGTCGTGATCGACGCTTTTTCGCGCATCGTCCGGCTCGGCGAAGGCCTGCACGCCAGCGGCCGGATCAGCGATGTCGCGATGGACCGCACCGTTGCGGCGCTGGCGATCTGCGCCGACAAGCTGCGCCGCCGCCATGTATCGCTGTCGCGCGCGGTCGCAACCGAAGCGTGCCGCCGCGCCGCAAATGGCGCCGAACTGGCCGAGCGGGTGCGGCGCGAAACCGGCATCGTGCTTGACATAATCTCCCCCGCCGAAGAAGCGCGACTCGCGGTGCTCGGCTGTCACAATCTGATGGAACCCGGTGAGGGACCGGCGCTGATTTTCGACATCGGCGGCGGTTCGACCGAGCTGATGCACGTCGACGTGTCGAACCATGACGTCCAGATCCATGACTGGGTCAGCGTGCCATGGGGGGTTGTGTCGCTGACCGAACATGCGCCGTTGCCCGACGACAGTCTGGCGGGGCGGCAGGCCGCCTATGCGCACATGCGCGAAGTGACGCGCACCGCCTTTGCCGCCTTTGCCGGACGCGCCGAACAATTTGCCGGGCAAGAGCTGCGCCTGCTCGGCACCAGCGGCACCGTGACGACGCTGGCCAGCGTGTTCCTGAACCTGCCGCGATATGACCGCCGCGCGGTCGACGGGCTGGTCGTGCCGACCGATGCGATGCGCGACATCAGCCGCCGCCTGGCCGACGCGAGCATCGCCGACCGCGCCGACATCGCGTGCATCGGCCGCGAGCGCGCCGACCTGGTCGTCGCGGGCTGCGCGATTTTGGAGAGCATCATCGACCTGTGGCCCGCGGCGCGCGTCGGCGTCGCCGACCGCGGCATCCGCGAGGGCATTTTGCGCACTTTGGCGATGCAGGGCCGCGACGTGCCGGTGACGCGCCGCGAGTATCGCAAATGAGCGGCGCAGGCAGCAAGAGCGGTGGTGGCAGCGGGCGCGGCGGGCTGCATGTCCGCGTCAAGACCGCGAAGAAGCGCAGCGTGTCGTCGACGCGCTGGTTGCAACGCCAGCTCAACGATCCTTATGTGCGCCGCGCGCAGGCCGAAGGTTATCGGTCGCGCGCCGCGTACAAGCTGATCGAACTCGACGACAAATTCGGCTTCATCAAGAAAGCGCGCGCGGTCGTCGATCTGGGCATTACGCCCGGCGGCTGGTCGCAGGTCGTGCGCAAGAATAATCCCCGCGCGCGCGTCGCGGGGATCGACCTGCTGGCGTGCGAGCCGATCGAGGGCGTCGAAATCCTCGAGATGGATTTTATGGACGATGCGGCGCCCGATGCACTTATCGAAGCGCTGGGCAGCGCCCCCGACCTGGTGATTTCGGACATGGCGGCGAACACCGTCGGCCATCAGCAGACCGACCATCTGCGCACGATTGGCCTGGCCGAAACCGCCGCCGATTTTGCGGTGCAAACCTTGCAACCCGGTGGGGCGTTCGTGGCCAAAGTGTTTGCCGGCGGCGCGGACCACACGCTGCTCACCTTGCTCAAGAAACATTTCACGACGGTCAAGCACGCCAAGCCGCCTGCGAGCCGCAAGGGGTCGCCCGAGCTGTATGTGGTCGCGCAGGGATTTAAGGGCCGCAGCGACGCTGGCGATCGGGCAACGGCCGAAAATGGCGGCGAACAGGGCCGCTGAAAGCACCTTGCTCCAAGTTCATTGCCGGGCCATTTAATCGCGCATACATAAGATGATGACCACCGTATCTTCCGTCATCTGGTGGGGGTCGCACATCATTTCCCAAGGACAGTCCATGACGTATCGGTCGCGCAAATCCATCGCCCTGCTCACCCTTTCGGCCTTTGTGCTGGCATCGTGCGGCGGCGGCGGCGGTTCGAGCACCGGCGGCAATGGCGGACCGGTGACCGTCACCCCGACCCCTTCGCCGACTCCCACCCCAACCGCGGGCTGCGGGCTCGCCGCGCGTCAGGGCTTTGCCAAGGCGGTGATCGACGAATGGTATCTGTTCCCGAGCGATGTCGCGAGCGGGGTCAATCCGGCGAGCTTCAGCACTGTCGAGGCCTATATCGATGCATTGGTCGCCCCGGCGCGCGCGCTCGGCAAGGATCGCTACTTCACCTACCTCACGTCGATTGCCGAGGAGAATGCGTTTTTCGCCAGCGGATCGAGCGCGGGGTTTGGCATCCGGCTGACGTATGACCCGGCGGCAAGCCAAGTCGTCATCGCCGAAGCCTATGAGGGCGCCCCCGCGATTGCGGCCGGGATCGACCGCGGCACCCGCATCCTCGCGATCGGCACCGCCGCGAGCAACATGCGCACCATCGCCGCGATCGTCGCCGCCGAAGGCACCCAGGGGATCACCAACGCACTTGGCCCCAGCGACCCCGGCGTCACCCGCATTTTGCGCATTCAGGACAGCGGCGGCACCCGCGACGTCACCGTCAGCAAGGCCGATTATTCGCTCGACCCGATTTCGGATCGCTACGGCGCCAAGATCATCACCGAGGGCGGCCGCAATTACGGCTATCTGAACCTGCGCAGCTTCATCTCGTCGGCGAACCCGCAATTGCGCGCGGCGTTCCTGAATTTCCGCAATCAGGGCGTCACCGATGTCATCATCGATTTCCGCTATAACGGCGGCGGGCTGGTCTCGACCGCTGAGCTGATGGGCGACCTGATGGGCGAGGGGCGCAGCGGGTCGCTGTTTTCGCAGACGGTGTTTCGCGCGTCGAAAGCGGGGGAGAATGGCCAGCATCGTTTTGCCCCGACCGCCGAATCGATCGCGCCGACGCGCATCGCCTTTATCGGCACCGGATCGACCGCATCGGCGAGCGAGCTGGTGATCAATTCGATGCTGCCCTATCTTGGCACCAACATGACGCTGGTCGGCAGCAACACTTATGGCAAGCCGGTCGGCCAGATCGCGCTCGACAAGGCCGAGTGCGACGATCGGATGCGCGTCGTCGCCTTTGCCACCGCCAATTCGACCGGCGCGGGCGATTATTACAATGGTCTGGCGCCCAAGATCGCCAACAGCTGCGCCGCGGGTGACGATCTGACCCTGCCGCTGGGCGATGCGCGCGAAGCGTCGGTGCGCGCCGCGATCGACTTCCTGGCCAACGGCAGCTGTACGACGCGAATCGCCGAGGCGAGTGTTGGTGCGGCGGCGCAGCGCAGCACTGCGCGCGTGCTGGCCGAACCCGAGATGCTGGTCCCCGACCGCCCGAGCGCGGCGCAGCGCGAGTTGCCAGGTCTGTTTTAGAGCGTTTCGTCGCCCCCGCGAAGGCGGGGACCGGTGGCGTTCAAAACCGCATCGCCGCGTAAACCGACAGCGGCCCCCGCCTTCGCGGGGGCGACGAAACTTTGCTGCACCGGCCCAGCTATGCAGGCTGATACACAGCGATTGACCGCTGCACAAAAAGCGGGCTAACGGGCGCCAAGCGACAGGTTCCCCGGCGACGGGGACTAAGAGGGAACGGGATAACCCCGGCTGCCCCTGCAACTGTACGCGGCGAGCCATCGGCCAATTGCCATTGGGACTTTCAGTCCCGAGAAGGCGGCCGACCCGGCGCTGACCCGCAAGCCAGGAGACCTGCCCGTCGCCGTCGTCTTTCGCGCGGGCAGGGTGCACCGAGCGGACGGGGGTGAACCCGCATGACGACAAAGTTGACCGCGTTCGCGCGGGGACGTTGTCGTGCGCCCGGTGGCCCAGACATCGATCCCGCGTGCGTGCGGTGTTGTCGATGAGGTTACCCAGATGAATCGCTTACTCCGTCACTCCGTTTCGCTCGCCGTGCTGGCAGCGTCATCCCCCGCGCTTGCCGAGGAAACGGCGCACGCCGTCGCTTCGGAAGGCGACAGCATCATTGTTACCGCGACGCGCGCGCCGCTGACGCTCGACGAAGTCCCCGCGTCGATCGCGGTGCTCGACAAGGCCGCGATCGACCGCGCGCAGGACATCGGGGTCACCGAATTGCTGCTGCGCACCCCCGGCGTCAGCATCTCGCGCAACGGCGGCTATGGCACGTCGACGTCGCTGCGCATCCGCGGTGCCGAATCGGATCATAGCGTCGTGGTCATCGACGGGGTGAAGCTGAACGATCCGTCGTCGACCGGCGGTGGGTTCAACTTCACCAATTTGCTGGTCGGCGACATCGCGCGGATCGAGGTGCTGCGCGGGCCGCAATCGATCCTGTGGGGCAGCCAGGCGATCGGCGGAGTGGTCAATATCGTGACTGCGTCGCCCGCCAAGGCGATTGAGGGCAGCTTCGACATTGAGGCCGGATCGCGCCAGACGATCAGCGCGCGCGCCGCGGTCGGCGGCCAGACCGGGCCGCTCAGCTGGCGGATCGGCGGCCAGCGTTTCACCACCGACGGCATTTCGTCGCACGCCAAAGCGTTCGGGGGGATCGAGCGCGATGGCTATCGCAACCATAATCTGTCGGGCCGCGCCGAGCTGACACTGGCGGACAATGTCAGCGTCGAAGTCCGCGGGACTTATGCGAGCGGACGGGTGCAATTTGATGGCTTTAACGCCGACAGCGCCGATTATGGGCTGAACAAGGAATTTGTCGGCTATGCCGGGTTGAATGTCGACCTGGCCGACGGGCGTTTCCGCAATCGCATCGCTTATGGCCACACCGACACCAACCGCGATAATTTCAACCCGACCCGCGCCCGACCGCAAAGTTTCGAGGCCGATGGCCGCAACAAGCGCTGGGAATATCAGGGCAGTTTTGCGGTCAGCGACCGCATTTCGGCGATCTTCGGGGTCGAGAATGAGCGGTCGGACTTCCGCAGCCGCTCGCCCGCGGCGTCGCTATCGACCCCGCTGCCCGCCTTCGCACGCGGCGAGGCCGAGCTCATCAGCGCCTATGGCCAGCTGAGCGTCGAGCCCGTCGCCGGACTGACGCTCAACGGCGGCGTCCGTTACGACGATCATGATCGCTATGGCGGGCAGACCTTGTTCGCGGCGGGCGGCGTGTGGCGGCTGCCGACCGGCACCGTGCTGCGCGCGAGCTATGGCGAAGGGTTCAAGGCGCCGTCGCTATATCAGCTGTTCAGCGAATATGGGAATGTCGCGCTCGACCCCGAGGCAGCGGAGGGCTGGGAAGCGGGGGTCGAGCAGTCGCTGTTCGCATCGAAGCTGGTCGTCGGGGCGAGCTGGTTCGATCGCACGACGACCAACCAGATCATCTATAACAGCTGTTCGGGCACCTCGACCAACCCGCTGTGTTTTGTGCCGAGCGATCCGGCGACGCGCCGCTTCGGCTATTATTCGAACGTCGCGCGCAGCGAGGCGCATGGGGTCGAGGCCGCCGCGGCGCTGACGCTGGGCGGGCTGGTGCTCGATGGCAACTACAGCTGGATCGTTGCTGAGGACCGCTCACCCGGCACCGCCAATTTCGGCAAATGGCTGCCGCGCCGCCCGCGCCAGACCGCCAATGCATCGGTGAGCTATGCCTTTGACTTCGGGCTGGGCTTGGGCGCTGCGGTGCGCTGGTCGGGAAAAAGTTTCGACAATGCGAGCAATGCGACGCGGCTCGACGATTATACGCTGGTCGACCTGCGCGCCGAGTTCGCGCTGTCCGATACGGTGAAGCTGTTCGCGCGCGCCGAAAATGTGTTCGACGAGCAATATATGACCGCGTTCCGATACGGGTCGCTGGGGCGCAGCCTCTACGCCGGCATCCGGGGGAGGTTCTGACATGGGCGCGATCTCGGAACGCCGTTCCTCGGCGCTGTGGGTGGCGCTGCTGACCGCGGCGAGCACCGCGACGACGCTGGCGCTGGCCTGCGCAACGCCCTTCCCCGCGCTCGCAGCACTTGCGGCGGTGCATATGCGGCGGCGCGACGGCGCGGCGCTGATGCTGCTGTCTTGGCTCGCAAGCCAGTGCGTCGGTTTCTTCCTGCTCGGCTATCCGCGCGATGGCAGCACGCTGGCATGGGGCTTCGCGCTCGGCACCGCGGCGGTGGGGTCGGCGCTGGCGGGCTATGCCGCGGTGCGAGCGCTGGATTACCGGTCGGTCGCGGCGCGGCTAAGCCTTGCTTATGCGGCGGGGTTCACCGCCTATAAGGGGATTATCGTCGGCTGGGCGCTGGTGCTGGGCGGGCTGCACACCGCGACCGCACCCGACCTGCTGGCCGAGCAGTTCGTGCGCAACGGCGCGATCCTGATCGGGCTATATGGGCTCTATCGCCTGCTCGTAGCGGCAGGGGTTCCGGCGGCGCCGCAGCCCTTAGCGAGCGCGGTCTGATGCTGACGCGCGTCGATCCAGGACCGGCGGTGGTGGTGTGCAACAGCTGCCGCCACAGCCGCGAATCGCAGGTCGACGCCGGCGGCGTGCGCGGCGGGGCGCGGCTGGTCGATGCGTTGAAGGACGCGAAGGCTGCCGAGCCGCGCTACGCCGGGATTGCGGTGCAGGAGATGGCGTGCCTGTTCGCGTGCCAGGATTTCTGCACCGTCCATCTGCGCGCGCCGGACAAGATCGGCTATGTGCTGGGGCGGTTCGGCAGCAGTGCCGACGCGGCGCGCGCGATCCTCGACTATGCGGTGCACTATGCCGCGAGCGACGATGGCCGCGTCGCCTATGCGCTGTGGCCCGAGGGGGTCAAAGGGCATTTTCTCACCCGCATCCCGCCGCCGGGATGGGTCGCCGAATGACCGCCTTTGTTTCCGTCGCGGCGTTCGAGGCGGCGCTTGCCGACCTGCGTGATCCCGACCCGCATGCCGCCGCCGACGCGCGGGTGCGGCAAGCCGAGCTGACCAAGCCTGCGGGATCGCTGGGTCGGCTGGAGGAGCTCGCAGTGTTTTTCGCCGGCTGGCAGCGCCGCGCGCGGCCGCGGATCGAGCGCGCGCGGGCCGCGATCTTTGCGGGCAACCATGGCGTCACCGTGCATGGCGTCAGCGCCTTTCCGCCGAGCGTGACGGCGCAGATGGTCGCGAACTTTGCGAGCGGCGGCGCGGCGATCAATGCGTTGGCGGGCGCGGCGGGGCTGGAGCTCACCGTCGTCGCGCTCGACCTTAACCGGCCGACCGCCGATTTCACCATCGCGGCGGCGATGACCGACGATGAATGCCTCGACGCGCTGAACCGCGGCGCGGCGATGGTCGATGCCGATCTCGACCTGATCGTGCTGGGCGAAATGGGGATTGGCAATTCGACCGCGGCGGCGGCGCTGTGCGCACGCAGCTTTGGCGGCGACGCGGCGGCATGGGTCGGCCCCGGCACCGGAGTCGATGGCCATGGCATCGCTCGCAAGGCCGCGGTCGTCGACCGCGCCATCGCCTTTCATGCCGATGCGCCGACGTCGGCGTTCGAGACGCTCCGCCGTGTGGGCGGTCGCGAGATTGCGGCGATTGCGGGCGCCGTGCTGCGCGCGCGGCAGCTGGGCGTCCCGGTGCTGCTCGACGGTTTTATCTGCGGCGCGGCGGTGGCGCCGCTGGCGGCAGACAACCCCGCGATCGCTGCGCATTGCATCGCGGGCCATTGTTCGGCCGAGCCCGGGCATCGGCACTTGCTCGATATGCTCGGGCTCGATCCGCTGCTGCGGCTCGACATGCGGCTGGGCGAAGGCAGCAGCGCGGCAGTGGCGGCAAACATCGTCCGCAGCGCGCTGGCGGCGCACAACCAGATGGCGACCTTTGCCGAGGCGCAGGTGTCGGCGTCGCTGTGAACAGCTTCGCGCTCCACCTGCTGCGCCACGGCGCGCCCGAAACCCCGGGACTGCTCATGGGGCGCACCGATGGCGCACCGACCGCAGGGGGCATTGCGGCCTGTGCGGCGCAGGCGGTAGGTTTGGGTATCGAACAGCTTGTCAGCTCTAACCTGCGCCGCAGCACCGCGCCGGGCGAAGCGATCGGCAAGGCGGCGGGCCTGTCGCTGCAGATCGATCCGCGTTGGCGCGAGCTTGATTTCGGTGACTGGGACGGACTGGCGAGCGGCGCGGTCGACCCCGACGCTCTCGGAAGGTTCTGGGATGATCCCGACGCCTATCCCCCACCGGGCGGCGAGCGCTGGTCGGCGCTGGTGGCGCGCGTGGCGGCGGCGATCGGCGATCTGGCGCCTGTCCCGACGCTGATCGTCACCCACGGCGGCGCCATGCGTGCCGCGCTCCACGCGCTGTGCGGGTTTGATCAGCGCCAGATCTGGGCGTTCGATCTGCCCTATGCGGCGCGGCTGTCGCTGCGCGTCTGGCCGGGCGAACCGACCGGGGCGCAGATCGTCGGACTCGCGCGATGAAGGGCTTGCTGATTGCGATCCAGTTCCTGACCCGCCTGCCGACCCCGCGCATTGCCGTGTCGAGCGACGAGTTCGCCGCGTCGATGCGCTGGTTTCCCGCCGTCGGACTGATCATCGGCGCGCTGGTTGCGGGCGCGGGCTGGGCCGGGGCAGCGATCGATCCGTGGACCGGGGCGCTGGTGGCGCTACTGGTCTGGGTGGCGGCGACCGGCGCGCTGCACCTCGACGGGCTGGGCGACATCGCCGACGCGGGCTGCGCGGCGCACAAGGATCGCGAGCGTTTGCTGGCGGTGCTGGCGGATCCGCATGTCGGCAGCTTTGCGGTCGTGACGATCACCGTGCAGCTGATCGCCAAGCTGGTGCTGCTCCACGCGTTGATTGATCGCCAATCGTTCATTGCGATTGCGCTTATCCCCTTTGCGGCGCGCATCGGTCCGCTCATATGGTCGCGCGCGCTGCCCGATCTGCACGCGGGGCTGGGGTCGCGGTTCCGCAACGTCGTGCGGCCGATCGATTTCGCGATCTGGAGTGTGCTGCTGCTCGCCGCGGCGTGGGTGTCGCCGTCGCTGCTGGCCGCGCCGGGGGTTTTCCTGTTCTGGGGCTGGTGGCTGCTGCGCAAGATCGGCGGCATTTCGGGCGACGGCCATGGCGCGGGGATAGAGGTCGGCGAAAGCTTGCTGCTCGCCGCGGCGCTACTTCTGGCGCATCTGGGATGAGCGGCCCGTGGACCTCGCATGGCGGCGGCGTGGTGTCGGCAAGACGTCATTTCGGGGACGGCGACTGGATCGACCTGTCGACCGGGATCAATCCGCACCCCTGGCCAGGTGCAGCCGACATGGCGTTCGACTGGCAGCGGCTGCCCGAGCCAGAGGCGTTGGCGGCACTCGAAAGCGTTGCCGCATCGCATTTCGGGGTTGATCCACGCCATGTCTGCGCGGTGCCGGGAAGCGAGATCGGGTTGCGGCTGGTCGGCGCGCTGATCGGCGGTCCGGCGCAGCATATTGCGCCCGGATACCGGACGCATGGCGCGATGATCGCGGGCAGCGCGGCAACAATGTTCGATGCCGTCCGCGACGGCGGCACGCTGATCCTCGCCAACCCCAACAATCCCGACGGCCGCGTAATCGACCGCAACGCAATGCAGTTGCTGCTGCGCAGGCGCGGGTCCGACGGCTGGCTGCTGGTCGACGAAGCCTTTGCCGATGCCGATCCAGCGGCAAGCGTGGCGGCGGCGGTGAGCGACGCGCAGCGGCTGGTCGTCTTCCGGTCCTTTGGCAAATTTTTCGGGCTGGCGGGGGTCCGGCTTGGCTTCGTCATCGCCCCGCACGCCATCATCGTAGCCCTGCGCGACCGGCTCGGCGCGTGGCCGTTGTCGGCGGCGGCGATCGCGATCGGGTGCGCCGCCTATGCCGACCATGCATGGACCGCAGCGACGCGCGAGCGCCTGCCGCGCGACGCCGCCGCGCTTGATGCGGTGCTGACGGCCCACAGGCATCAACCCATCGGTTCCTGCCCGCTGTTCTGTCTGATCGCGGTGGACGACGCGCGCGCGCTGTTCGAACGACTGGCGCGGCGCGCGATCCTGACCCGCCCCTTTGCCGACCAGCCGCGCTGGCTGCGCATCGGCCTACCCGCCGATGCCGATGCGCTGGCGCAGCTCGAAACGGCGCTAGCCGATGGCTGAGCCGATCGCGCTCGCCGCGCTGGCGCTCGACGCGGCGCTCGGCTGGCCCGCGGCGCTCTATCGCCGCCTTGGCCATCCGGTCGGGCTGTTCGCGTCGATCATCGACCGCTGCGAAGCGGGATTGAACAAGCCGACGCGCAGCTTTGCGATGCGGCGGGCGCTGGGCATTCTCACTCTGCTCCTCCTGTTCATCGTCGCCATTGGTCCGGCTTGGGTCATCCAAACCTGGCTGCTCGCGGCGCTGGGCGGCTGGGGCTGGATCGGCGTGGCGATCCTCGCCTGGCCCGCGCTGGCGCAGCGCAGCCTGTTCGATCATGTCCGGGCGGTGGCCGACAAACTGGACAGCGGCGGCCTCCCCGCGGCGCGCTCTGCGGTCGGCGCGATTGTCGGGCGTGATACGGCAGCGCTGGACGAAGCCGGGGTCGCGCGCGCCGCGATCGAAAGCCTCGCCGAAAGTTTCTGCGACGGGGTGGCGGCACTCTTGTTCTGGCTGCTGTTGCTCGGCCTGCCGGGGATCTGGGCCTACAAGGCGATCAACACCGCCGACAGCCTGATCGGCCACCGCGAAGATCGCTGGCGCGCGTTCGGCTGGGCGGCGGCGCGGACCGACGATCTGGCCAACTGGGTCCCGGCGCGGCTGTCAGGCGCCATTCTGTGCCTTGCCGGACGCGGCGGCTGGCGCATCCTGTGGCGCGATGCCCGAAACCACGCCTCACCCAACGCGGGCTGGCCCGAGGCGGCAATGGCCGGGGCGCTGGGACTTCGGCTGGCGGGACCGATCGCCTACAACGGGGTCATGCACGACAAGGCTTGGATCGGCGACGGCCAAAGCGCAGCCGATGCCGGTGACATCGACCGCGCGTTGACGATCTATCTGCGCGCTTGCCTGATCCTGTGGTTGATCGCAGGAGGCACCCTATGGCTGCGTTGATGCTTCAGGGGACCGGCTCCGACGTCGGCAAGTCCGTGCTGGTCGCCGGGCTATGCCGCGCCTTTGCCAATCGCGGGCTGGTCGTCCGCCCGTTCAAGCCGCAGAATATGTCGAACAATGCCGCAGTGACGATCGACGGCGGCGAGATCGGGCGCGCGCAGGCGTTGCAAGCCATCGCATGCCGCGCCGAGCCACACAGCGACATGAACCCGGTGCTGCTGAAGCCGCAGGCCGATCGCACCTCGCAGCTGATCGTGCATGGCCAGGTGCGCGGGACGCTGGGCAGCGGCAATTTTCGCGAAGCGCGCGGCGCGCTGCTGACCGAGGTCATGCAAAGCTACGAACGATTGCAAGCGCAGTGCGACATCGTGGTAATCGAGGGCGCGGGGTCGCCCGCCGAGATCAACCTGCGCGCCGGCGACATCGCCAATATGGGCTTTGCCCGCGCCGCCAATGTCCCCGTTGTCCTGATCGGCGACATCGACCGCGGCGGGGTGATCGTATCGATCGTCGGCACCCGCGCGGTGATCGACCCGGACGATGCGGCGATGATCCGCGGGTTTTTGATCAACAAGTTCCGCGGCGACCCGGCGCTGTTCGACGATGGCTATCGCGAAATCGAGCGGCGCAGCGGCTGGCCGGGGTTCGGCGTCATCCCGTGGCTGAGCGCCGCGGCGCGGCTGCCGAGCGAGGATGCGGTGATCCTCGAGCGTCCCGCCGACCCGCGCGACGGACGGCAAATGATCGCCTGCCCGATCCTGCCGCGCATCTCCAATTTCGACGATCTCGATCCGTTCAAGCTCGAACCCGGGGTCGAAGTCGTGATGGTGCCGCCGGGACGGCCGATCCCCGCCGAGGCGGCGATCATCATACTACCGGGGTCGAAAGCAACGATCGCCGATCTGGGCGCGCTGCGCGCCGAGGGCTGGGACATCGACATATTGGCGCATCACCGGCGCGGCGGGATGATCGTCGGGCTGTGCGGCGGTTATCAGATGCTTGGGCGGCGGATTGCGGATCCGCTCGGGATCGAGGGCGCCGCGGCGGCGGTCGAAGGGCTGGGGCTGCTCGACGTCGAAACGACGCTGTCGCCCGCCAAGACATTGCGGCACGTCACCGGATCGGCGCTGGGCGCGGACGTGGCAGGCTATGAAATGCATATGGGCGAAACGCGCGGTCCGGGTACGGCGCACCCCTTTGCGACGCTCGTTGACGGCGCCAGCGAAGGTGCGGTCAGCCACGACGGCCGGGTGATCGGATCCTATCTCCACGGCCTCTTCGCCTCGGCCGAGCTGCGCCGCGCGCTGCTGGCGCGCATCGGGGTGGCAGGCGGCGGGCGCGACTATGCGGCCGATGTCGATGCGGCGCTCGACGACATCGCCGCGGAACTTGCGGTCCATGTCGATCTGGACGGCTTGCTGGCGCTGGCCGGGGTGCGCCAATGACCCGAAGCAGCCTGTTTGTCCTCGGCGGCGCGCGGTCGGGCAAGAGCCGATATGCGCAGGCGCGCGCCGAAAGGCTGGCGGGCCAGCATCATTTCGTCGCAACCGCTGAAGCATTCGACGAAGAAATGCGGACCCGCATCGCGCGGCATCAAGCCGACCGCGACGCACGCTGGCAGACGGTCGAGGCGCCGCGCGACCTGCCGGCGGTCCTGGGTACCCTGAACACCCCCGACGCGGTGGTGCTGGTCGATTGCCTGACGTTGTGGTTATCGAACCTGATCCTTGCCGATGCCGACATCGATCAGGCCGAGGCCGAATTATGTCATGCGATCAACGGCTTCGCGGGACATATCCTGCTGGTATCCAACGAGGTCGGGCTGGGAATCGTCCCCGCCAACGCGCTGGCGCGGCGTTTCGGCGATGCCGCCGGACGGCTCAATCAGGCGGTCGCGGCGACGGCCGATGAGGTCGTGTTGCTCACCGCGGGGCTGCCGCTGACGCTCAAGCCGACCCCGCTGCCGCGATAGGCGCGATTTCAGGCATCGACCGCCCGTAAAACCGGGACTTGGCGAACGCCATATCATGCGGCTATGGCAGCGCATTGGCCGGGAATCGCTCGGCCGAAACCAGGAGAGAATTTATGAATCACGCCGAACTGTCGGACGCCGTCGCCGCGTCGCTGGACCTGAGCAAAGCCGACGGCCGCAAGGCTGTCGATGCCGTCTTCGCCGCGATCGGCGATGCCGCCGCCAAGGGTGACGAAGTTTCGGTCAACGGCTTTGGCAAGTTCAAGGTCAAGGCGACCCCGGCGCGCGAAGGCCGCAATCCTTCGACCGGCGCGACGATCCAGATCAAGGCCGCCAAGAAGCTGACCTTTGGTCCGGCCAAGGCCGTCAAGGATCGCCTGAACGGCTAATCCATCCCGGCTCATCGCCGCACGCAGGGCTCCGCCGAACCATCGGCGGAGCCCTTGCTGTTTCAGCGCAGTGACGTGGCAAAATATCTCCGCACCGCGCTTGGCGGCGTCGGCTAGGCGCTCAGTCGATGCTGGTCGGGTTCGGCGACCATGCCGGCGATGAAGACATGCACTGCGTCAGCATCGATCGGGCGGCTGAGCAGATAGCCCTGAATCTGGTGACAGCCTTCCTGCCGCAGGATTTCGGCCTGCGCCGCGTCCTCGACCCCCTCGGCCAGCGTTTCCATGCCCAGCGCGTCGGCGAGCGTCGTGATCGCGCGGATGACGGCGTTGGCGTTGCCGCCCTGTGCCAGGTCGCGGACAAAGCTTTGGTCGATCTTGAGCTTGTCGAAGGGGAAGGAGCGCAGATAGCTGAGCGAGGAATAGCCGGTGCCGAAATCGTCGAGCGCGATGCGGACGCCGAGCGCGCGCAGGCTGTGCAGCGTCTCGAGCGTCTTTTCGACATTGGCGATGAAGATGCTTTCGGTGATTTCCAGTTCGAGCCGGTTGGCGGGCAGCCCCGACGACGCCAGCGCCGACAGCACGATATTGGCCAGCCCCGGGGTCAAAAACTGTTTGGGCGAGATGTTGACCGCGACCGACAACTCGCCGTCCCACGTCGCCGCCTGACGGCAGGCTTCGCGGATCACCCATTCGCCGATCTGGACGATAAGGCCGGTTTCCTCGGCCAGCGGGATGAATTCGACGGGGCTGATCATCCCCTTTTCGGCATGCGGCCAGCGGATCAGCGCCTCGAACGCCATCAGCCGTTCTTCGTGCATGCTGTAGAGCGGCTGGAAATAGAGCTCGAACCCGCCGTCGCGGATGGCCAGCCGCAGGTCGAGCTCCATCTGGCGGCGATGCCGCGCCTGTTCGTCGAGCGATTGTTCGAAGAAATGATAGGTCGCCTTGCCGTCGCGCTTGGCGCGATAGAGCGCCAGATCGGCGTTCTTCATCAGCGTGATACCGTCGATGCCGTCGTCGGGCGCGACCGCGATCCCCATGCTGGCGGACGCGTCGGCGTGCTGGCCGTCGATCAAAATCGGACGGTCGAAACAGCTTTGCAGCTTGTCGGCGAGCGCGGCGAGATTTTCAGTCGCGGGTAGGTCGCTGAGCAAGATCGCGAATTCGTCGCCGCCAAGCCGCGCAACGATAGCATCGCCGAGCACGGCTTGCAGATGTTTGGCAACATTGCGCAGCAACGCGTCGCCTGCGGGGTGGCCGAGCGTGTCGTTGACGACCTTGAAATCGTCGAGATCGACATAGACGACCATCAACCGTGCAGTGTCGCGGCGCCGCGCCAGCGCCTGATCGAGCTGTTCGACGAACAATTTGCGGTTGGGCAGGTTTGTCAGCCCGTCGTGGAGCGCAACATGGGTGATCTGACGCTCGCGTTCGGCGATCGCAGCGACCATCGTGTTGAAGCTGGCGCCGAGGCGGCCGATTTCGTCGTCGGAGGTCACGACGACCGCGGCATCCTTGCCCTCGCCCAGCCGCCGCGTCGCTTCGTCGAGCGCGCTGAGCGGGCGGGTGATCGTGCGCGCGATGCGCCAGCTGAGCACGATGACGAGCGTCAGCCCCGCCGCGGCGAGCGCGACGAGCAGCCATTGCAGCCCCGAATATTGGCCGAGCGCCTTGCTGAGCGAGTGGTCGAGCACCAGCCGCGGGCTAATCCCCACCTGCAAGCTGGGCAGTGCGGTCACATGGTGAAGCATGCGGTCGCGATCGCCGCTTTCGACGACCTGCCCCGAAGGTACGCCGGCGAGCGCGGCGGGCAGCTGCGACGCCGGGAGCACCCGCGCGTCGATCTCGACCGCGGCCAGCTTGGCGAGCCCGCGCATTTCGGCGGCGTCGAGCGTCTGCGCCAGCACGAGCCAGCCGATCGTGTCGGGAACCTCGATCGGCGATGCGGCAGCAAGCGCGAGCTTGTCGCCGATCCGGATGATGCCATGGTCCTGGCCGCCGTCGAGCGCGGCCCACAGATCATCGGAGGCGGGCAGCGACGCCGTCGCCGATCCGGTCATCGTGCCGTCGAGCCCGACGACGAACGCCGCGTCGCTGCGCGAGCGTTCGCGCAGACTCACCAGCGCGCTTTCGACCGTTGCCTCGTCACCGGTCGCAACGGCTTCGCGGAAGCCGAAATCGCGCGACAAGATGTCAGCCGACCCGCGCATCTGCTGGGCGCGCAGGTCGATGATCTCGTCGAACACGCGCGCATTGGCGGCGAGGTCGCGCGAGGCGCTGTCTTCGCCGAAACGCGCGATGCCGTTGCCCGCGAGCAGCAGGATCGCCGCGAGGATCGCGGTCGACAGCGCGGCATAAGCCACCGCGATGCGCAGCTTGAGCGATCGGAAGCGAAAACGCTGGGGAATGGCCGGGAGCTTGATCATCGCAGCTTCAAGGCGATTTTCTGGCTGCTGGGTCCGGCACCGACCGCAAGCGCGCGTTTCAGCTCACCGCCCGGCGTGCGCGCCCGGGCGTGCCAAACAGTGAGCTGGTAACCGCCCGCCGCCATACCCGACAGGCGGACAATGCCGTTCTGGTCGGTCTTGGCCGCAAAGGGCGTCTCGACAACGCGAATATAACCGCGCATCTGATCGTGGATGTTGCAGCCGAGCGCGACGGTGCCTGCGATCGGAAACGCCTGCGAGCGCGTCTGGTCGCGGCCGTAGAGGTCGATTTCGAACCGCGCCGCTTTCGAGAAACTGTACACGCTGTGGCGCACGCTATCGAGATTGGGAAAGGCGACGTTGCTGCCCCGCGCCACGATCAGCGTGCCGGGAACAAAAGCGACGCTTTTTTGCGCCATCGCCGGTTTCCACGCAAAGCGGATCGCGCCGCCGCGCCAACCGCCATTGGGGGTCAGTTCGACCACCGCATCGCGAACCGGCAGGCCGCGCTCGTCGACCACTTGCACTTGGACAACAGCAGGCGCTGCCGCCCATGACGCGGCCAGCGGCAACCCGAGCGCAAACGCCATCGATAGGAGAAGTGGTCCCTTCACGCCGCCCGGTTAGGCGGCAGAGCTTAACATTCCCTCAAATTATCAGCATCATAGTTAACGGAATTTTTGCCGCTTGCTGCGATTACACCATTATGGACCAACCGCGCTCTCGCCTGCTGGCACCGCTTTCGCTCGCACTCTTTTGCGTCTCGTCTCCCGCCGCCGCGCAGGAGGCGTCGCTGATAGATGGCGGCAAGCTGCTGCTCACCAATGGCGTTACGACGATCGAGGGCAGCAGCGGCGGCGGCCTCGCCACCTGGTCGACGATCGCCGGGCGCGGAACCGATCGCGGCATCGGCCTGTCGGGGCATGTCACGTTGATCGAGCTGCCCGACTATGGCTGGCAGAGCCATGGCGTTGCGGTCGGCATCGCGAACCGCATCGAGCTGAGCTACGCGCGGCAGAATTTCGACACCCGCGATGTCGGCACCGCGCTGGGGCTCGGACGCGGTTACACGCTGAATCAGGATATTTTCGCGGCGAAAGTCCGCCTCGCCGGTGATGTCGTTTACGGCGACGCGCTGCTCCCGCAGATCAGCGTCGGCGTCGAGCATAAACGCAATCGCGACGCCCCGGTCGCGCGCGCGGTTGGCGCCGCCCACGGCAGCGGCACCGACGTCACGCTGAGCGCGACCAAGCTGTTCCTTTCGCACAGCGTGCTGGTCAATGCGACCGCTCGGCTGACCAAGGCGAACCAGGCCGGGCTGCTCGGCTTTGGCAGCGCGGGCAACGATAATCACAAGCTCCAGTTTGAAGGATCGGTCGCCTATCAACTGTCGCGCCGCGCCGTCATTGGCGCCGAATATCGCACCAAGCCCGACAATCTGGCGATCGCGCGCGAAGATGACTGGTGGGATTTGTTCGCCGCCTATGCGCTGACCCGCAATCTGACCGTCACCGCCGCCTATGTCGATCTCGGCGCGATCGCGACCTTCGACAACCAGCGCGGCGGCTTCCTGTCCGCGCAAATCGCCTTTTAAAGGATCGCCTGATGTTCCTGCTCGCCGCCGCCCTGCTGATGCAACCCGCCACCGAACCGCCGGTCGATTGGGACAAGGAGTTCGGTGTCGAGGAAAAGGTCCGCGACCCGGCGACCGGCGAGCTGCCCGTCGATCCCTATGTCCAGAGCAACGCCAACGCCGGCGCCGCGCCCTTTACGGGTAGCGCGATGGCGACCGCGTTCGGCGGACAAGATGGCATCCGGCGCATTGCAAGCCGCACCGTCGAGCTGTCCGAAGCCGATCCGCGCCTCGCAGCAATCTTTCAGGCGCACGACATGGTGCGGCTGAAACGCACGCTGTTCGAACAATTCTGCTACATATTGAACGCGGGCTGCGACTACAGCGGCCGCGACATGGCAAGTTCGCACAAGGACATGGGCGTGCGGATGCGCGACATGAACGCCCTTGTCGAAAATCTGCAAACCGCGATGCGCGAAGAAAAGATCGCCTTCGCCGTACAGAACCGCTTCCTCGGCAAGCTGGCCCCGATGTCAGGCGACGTCATCACCCGCTAGCCCACGCGCAAAAGGCGGCCGACGCGCGCCTCCTCCTCACCAGAGGAGGCGGAATACCATCATATGTCGAGAAAACTGGAGCGGGTGAAGGGAATCGAACCCTCGTCACTTGCTTGGGAAGCAAAAGCTCTACCATTGAGCTACACCCGCTTGCGGCTGCGCGATTGGCACAGGTGTGCGCGGGGGTCAATATTCGTGTCAGCGCGTCGTTTCGCCGATCGTTTCCATCGCGACGAAGGTCGAGGTGCTCGCGACGTGCGGCAGGCTCGATATTTTCTCGCCCAGCACGATGCGATAGCGACGGATGTCGACGGTGCGGACCTTGAGCAGATAGTCGAAGCTGCTCGCGATCATGTGGCATTCCTCGACCTCGGGTATGGCGCGCACCGCGGCGTTGAACTGCTTGAGCGCCGCCTCGCGCGTGTCGGACAGCTTCACCTCGGCAAAGGCGACATGGTCGAGCCCGACCTTGGCGGGGTCGATGATCGCGGCAAAGCCGGTGATCACACCTTTCTCGACCAACCGCCTGACGCGTTGCTGGCAGGGCGTCTTCGACAGGCCGACGCGCTGCGCCAGATCGGTGAAGGTGATGCGGCCGTCCCGGCGCAGAATCGCCAGGATTTTCCGGTCGAAATCGTCCTGATCGACTGCAAGAGGCGTATCATTCATCACATTTGACTAATTCTGATCCGATAATAGGTCAAAAAGTAAATTCTTTGGTCGATAATTGGTCGGATCGCCGCGCCAACCTGCGATATGCTCTAGGCATGACCCAGCCCTCCGACCGCGCCGCCCTCCGCATCCTCGCCCGCCGCAGCGAAGCCGACATCGTCGCCGACCTGCGCACCGCCCTCGCCACTACGCCCGCCAGCGTCGAGGCGGTGACCCGACGCGGGCTCGACCTGATCCGCAAGGCAAAGGCAGAGGGCGACCGCGAGACGCTCGTCGCGCAGCTGATGAACCGCTACCGCCTCTCGACCGAGGAAGGCGTCGTGCTGATGTGTCTCGCCGAGGCGCTGCTGCGCGTTCCTGACAATGCGACCGCCAACGCGCTGATCCGCGACAAGATCGCCGGGCGCCATTGGAAAGAAGGCGACGACGACGACAGCCCGCTGATCGTCGCGCTGTCGGCGCGCGGCCTGTCGCTGGGGTCGGCAACCTTGATGCTCGATGCGATGGGCAGCAAGGCGAACCCGCTCACCCTGCTCAAATCGATGGTTCGCCGCTCGGGCGAGCCGGTGATCCGGCAGGCGGCACTCGCGGCGATGAAGCTGCTGGGCCAGCAGTTCGTGATGGGCGAGACGATCGACGCTGCGGTCAAGCGTGCCGACAAGGAGAAGTCGGAGCTTGCGAGCTTCGACATGCTCGGCGAGGCGGCGCGCACCGCCGAAGATGCGGCGCGCTACTACGATAGCTATGCTGACGCGATTACCCGCATTGGCCGCGATGCGAAGCCCGGCGATCCGCACGCCAATCACGGCATTTCGATCAAGCTGTCGGCGCTCCACCCGCGCTATGAATATCTCCAGCATGAACGGGTGATCGGCGAACTGGTGCCGCGCGTCATCGAACTCGCCAAAGCCGCGCGCGCGGTGAACATCCCGCTGATGATCGATGCCGAGGAGAGCGACCGGCTCGAACCGCATATGGATGTGTTCGCGGCGCTGATCGACGCGGGGATCGCCGACGGCTGGACCGGGCTGGGCATCGTCATCCAGGCGTATCAAAAGCGCGCGCCGGCGGTGATCGACTGGCTGGCCGAGCGCGCCCGCGCGCGCGGGGTCAAGCTGTCGATGCGGCTGGTCAAGGGCGCCTATTGGGATACCGAGATCAAGCGCGCGCAGACGCTGGGCCTTGGCGATTTCCCGGTGTTCACCGCCAAACTCCACACCGACCTCAATTATATGCGCTGCGCCCAGCTGCTGCGGAACGCGCAGGATTGCATCTATCCGGCGTTCGCCAGCCACAATGCGATGACGCTGGCGTTCGTTGCCGAGCTGTTTGCGGGCGCCGATTATGAGCTGCAGCGGTTGCACGGCATGGGTGAAGGCGCGCATGACGCGCTCGTCGCACTGTTTCCGCCGCCGCGTCCGGTGCGCGTCTATGCGCCGGTCGGCACCCACCGCGACCTGCTCGCCTATCTCGTCCGCCGCCTGCTCGAAAATGGCGCGAACTCCAGCTTCGTCCACCAGTTTTCGGACCCCGACGTCAGCGCCGAACAGCTCGCGGTCGATCCGCGCAGCGTCGCCAGCGCGTCATTGTCGAAGATCGCGACCGGGATCGGGCTGTTCGGTTCCGCGCGCCAAAACTCGCGCGGCTATGACCTCGGCGAACCCGGGGTGCCTGAAGCGCTGGTCGCCGCGATCGGCGCGGCGCGGCGCAGCGACCGGGTCGCGGCGCCGATCGTCGGCGGCGTGGCGCGAACGGGTGCGGCCGATCCGGTGCGCAACCCCGCGACAGGGGCCATCGTCGGTCAGGTGATCGAGGCGGATACCGCCGCGGTTGCCGATGCCGTCGCCGCGGCGCGCAAGGCGCAGGACAATTGGAGCCTCGCGGGCGGTGCTTTCCGCGCCGAACGCCTCGAACGCGCTGCCGATCTGCTCGAAGAGCATGACGCGCTGTTCCTTGGCCTTGCGATCGATGAGGCGGGCAAGACGTTGGTCGATGCGATCGCCGAAGTGCGCGAGGCGATCGACTTCCTGCGCTATTATGCCGGTCAGGCGCGCGCCGACTTCACCTATCCCGTCGCGCTGCCCGGTCCGACCGGCGAGCGCAACGAACTGATGCTTGAGGGCAAGGGGGTGTTCGTGTGCATCAGCCCATGGAACTTCCCGCTCGCAATTTTTCTCGGCCAAGTGGCGGCGGCGCTCGCCGCGGGGAACAGCGTGCTTGCGAAACCCGCCGAACAGACGCCGCTGATCGCGCATGCCGCGGTTGAGTTGCTGCTCGAAGCCGGAATCCCCGGCGATGTGCTGCATTACCTTCCCGGCCGCGGCGAGACGGTTGGCGCCGCGCTCACCGGCAACGCCGACATCATCGGCGTCGCCTTTACCGGATCGACCGAAGTGGCGCGCGCGATCAATCGCGGCCTCGCGCTGCGCGACGGCCCGATCGCGACGCTGATCGCGGAGACTGGCGGCGCCAATGCGATGATCGTCGATTCGACCGCACTGCCCGAACAGGTGGCGCGCGATGCCGTCGCCAGTGCCTTCCAGTCGGCGGGGCAGCGCTGTTCGGCCTTGCGCCTGCTGTGCGTGCAGGAAGACGTCGCCGATACGATGATCGATATGGTCGTCGGGGCGATGGCTGAACTCAACGTCGGCGATCCCGCCCTCTTGGCGACCGACGTCGGTCCGATCATCGACGAAGAGGCGCAGGCGAACATCGCCGCTTATGTCGCCGAAGCGAGGGCGGCGGGACGGGTGATCGCCGAGGCGGGGCGCACCGATTTTAGCGAAAAGGGTCATTTCGTGCCGCCGGTGGTCATCCGTCTCGACCATGTCACCGATTTGAAGCGCGAGATTTTCGGGCCGGTGCTGCATGTCGCAACGTGGAAGGGCGGCGAACTCGACCAGCTGATCGATGCGATCAACGCCTCGGGTTACGGCCTGACGCTGGGCGTCCACACCCGCATCGACGGGGTTGCGGCACATATCGCGGCGCGCGCGCAGGTCGGCAATGTGTACGTCAACCGCAACCAGATCGGCGCGATCGTCGGGTCGCAGCCCTTTGGCGGGCGCGGGCTGTCGGGGACCGGCCCGAAAGCCGGCGGCCCGCATTACCTGCACCGCTTTGCCGAGGAAAAGACGATTAGCACCGACATCACCGCGGCGGGCGGCAATGCGGCGTTAATGGCGGGCTGACCTGATCCGCCGGCTTTAGCCCCGCACCAACATCGCCCGCTCCGCCATGCGCGACGCCGTCTCGCGTTCGGCCATCACGACATGGTCGGCGCCGCGCCGCACCAGATCGGCGACTTCTTCGTCCGAATGCGCGCGCGCGACGATCACCAGCTTGGGATTGATCGCCCGCGCCCGCCGCACGATCGCCCCCGCCTCGACCCCCTCGGGGATAGCGATCAGCAGGGTCGATGCCTCTTCAAGCCCGGCTTGACGCAGGACGCTTTCCTTGGTCGCATCGCCGACGATCACCGTCGCCCCCGCGGCACGCGCCGTCGCTGCCATGTCACGCTCGTCCTCGATCACCGTCAGCCCTTCGCCGCGCCCGCAGATCAGCCCGCCGATATGGCTGCCGACGCGGCCATAGCCGATCAGCACCACCCCGGCGTTGCACGGCGCGGGCGTGTCGTCGGCGTCCGCCACAACGGGCTCGGCGTCGCGCGCGGCGCGGATGCGGCGCACCGCGAGCGAAAACAGGATCGGATTGACCAGGATCGACAGCAACGCCCCGGCCAAAATCAGGTCGCGCCCGGTTTCGGGCAGCACCTCCAGCCCCACTCCCAGCCCCGCGAGGATGAACGAAAATTCGCCGATCTGCGCCAGGCTGACCGACACCGTCAGTGCGGTCTGCGACGTGTGGCCAAAGGCGCGAACCAGCGCAAAAGCGGCAAGCGATTTGCCGACGACGATGATCGCCACCGTCGCCAGCACCGGCCCCGGCTGCTCGACCAGCACATTGGGGTCGAACAACATGCCGACCGACACGAAAAACAGCACCGCAAACGCATCGCGCAGCGGCAGCGTCTCTTCGGCGGCGCGGCGGCTGAGCTGCGTCTCGCCCAGGATCATCCCGGCGAAAAACGCCCCGAGCGCGAACGACACGTCGAAAATTACCGCGGCGCCGAACGCCACCCCCAGCGCGATCGCCAGCACCGCGAGCCGGAACAGCTCGCGCGATCCGGTGTGCGCGACCCAATGCAGCACCCACGGCAGCACCCGCCGCGCGATCACGAACATGAAGGCGACAAAGCCGACGACCTTGACCAGCACGATCGCCGCCGACTGGATGAGCCCCGCCCCATTCGCCCCGGCGCCGCCCTCATCGCCGCGCGCGCCGAACATCGCGGGCAGCAGCACCAGCGCGAGCACCATCACCAGATCCTCGACGATCAGCCAGCCGACCGCGATCCGTCCCTTTTCGGTCTCGACCATGTCGCGCGCCTGCAAGGCACGCAGCAGCACGACAGTGCTCGCGACCGACAGCGCTAGTCCGAACACCACGCTGCCCGCGATCGACCAGCCGAGCCACAGCCCCAGCATCATGCCGAGCCCAGTCGCGACCGCGATCTGCAACACCGCCCCCGGCACCGCAATCTTGCGGACCGAGAGCAAGTCTTTCAGCGAAAAATGAAGGCCCACCCCGAACATCAGCAGGATGACGCCAATCTCGGCCAGCTGCATCGCCAGCCCGGTGTCGGCAACAAACCCCGGCGTAAACGGCCCGACCAGCACCCCGGCGAGCAAATAGCCCGCAATCGGCGAAATCCGCAGCCGATGCGCCAACGCCCCCATCAGGAACGCGACGCCGAGCCCGGCAACGATGGTGCCGATCAGGGAGGTGTCATGCGGCATGAGATTATGCCTAGGGGGCGGGAGCGCGGGGGGTCAACCCGGCGCGGGCGAATTCCGCTTAGGTTTCGGGATTGGCGGCTGTGGACGAAGGCGCGAACAACAGGATGCCGACCGCGAGCGCTGCTACCGCCCCGGCCAGCTGCGCCGCGATGAACCCCGGAACGTCAGCGGGTGCGATGCCCGCAAAACTGTCGCTCAGGCTGCGCGCGATGGTGATCGCCGGGTTAGCAAAGCTGGTTGACGAGGTGAACCAATAGGCCGCGACGATATAGAGCGCGACGCCGGGCGCGGCCCATTCGGGGCGGTGGCGCAGCATGCCGATGATCGTCAGAATCAGCCCGAAGGTCGCAACAAACTCGCCCGCCCATTGGCCGGGGCCGCTGCGCGCGTGATCCGAAAATTGCATGATCGGCAGCGCAAACATTGCATGGGCCGCCCACACGCCCAGGATGCCGCCGCCGATCTGCGCCGCGACATAAGGCGCCAGCATACCCCACCGCAGGTCGCGGCGCAGCGCCATCACCAGGCTGACCGCCGGGTTGAAATGCGCTCCCGACACCGGCCCGAGCATCGCGATCAGCCCGAACAGGATCGCACCGGTCGCCAGCGAATTGGCGAGCAGGGCGACCGCAACATTGCCGCCAGCGAGGCGCTCGGCCATGATTCCCGATCCGACGACCGCCGCGAACAGAAAGAAGCTGCCGATCACCTCGGCAAGCAGCGCGCGCCTCATGCCGCCCCCTCCATCCGGCCGATTTCGTTCAGCGCATAGCGCCGCTCGGCCGCAGACATGGTTTCCAGCGGCAGCGCCAGCATCGCGCGCACGCGCATGTCGAGGAGGCGATATGTTTCGGCAAAGGCGGCATCGACCGCAGCCTCGTCACCTGTGACGTCGGCAGGATCGGGCAGCCCCCAATGCGCGCGCACCGGCGCGCCGGTGAACAGCGGGCACGCCTCGCCCGCCGCATTGCCGCACACGGTGATCGCGACGTCGATGCGCGGCGCGCCGGGCGGCGCAAATTCGTCCCAGCTTTTGGAGCGGAAGGCCGATATGTCATAGCCCTCGCGCGCCAGCAACCGCAGCGCGCCGGGGTGCGGCACGCCTTTCGGCTGGCTGCCCGCGCTGAATGCGCGGACCCGGTCCGCACCCAACCGCCCGATAATCGCCTCACCCAATATGCTGCGCGCCGAATTGCCGGTACACAGCACCAATATGTTCAGCCCCTCCCCCGCGGTCATGTTAGCAGCAGCCGACCTTGACCGGCGCCGCCTGCGGCATCGTGGGAACGCAGCACGCGCCCTCGGCGGCATTGTCCGACGCCAGCGGCGCAAAATCGGGGCTGTCACCGTACACGGTCGCCTCGCCATTGGTCAGGAAGGCTTCCCAGACGACGCCGTCGGGATCGGCGATCCAGCTCTTTTCGGACTTGGCGTAGCAACAGGTCGTTGCGCCCTCCTCCAGCACCGGCGCCCCGGCATCCTTCAGCCGCCCATAGACTGCCGCCAGTTCGGCCGCATCCTCGACCTGCAACCCGACATGCTCGATCCCGCGATGCGCATCGTCGCGTACCGAAATCGCGAAGTTGATCCGCGGATCGTCGAGCATCCATTTGGCATAATCGGGCTTGGTCACGCTCGGCGCAGTGCCGAACAGCCCCGAGTAAAAGGCGATCGACTTGTCCAGGTCGGCAACCCCGACATGCATATGAAACCGGCTCATGCGCTTTTCCTTTCGTCGTTTGTCTGGGCAACACAGGCAGCCGCAGGCGCACAGACGGCCCCGCCACCACAGCAATTTTCCATGAGGAAACCGACCAGTGCGTTCATCGCGCCATAGTCGGCGGTATAGATCAGCGACCGGCCATCGCGGCGCTGGACGATCAATCCAGCGTTGGTCAGCTGCGCAAGGTGAAAGCTGAGCGACGATGCCGGCACCCCCAGCGCCTCGGCAATCGCGCCCGCAGCCAGCCCATCGGGTCCCGCCTGTACGAGCAGCCGGAACAGCGCCAGCCGATGCTCTTGCGCCAGCGCGCTCAGCGCGCGAACAACCGTTTCCGACTCCATCGCCACCTCCATGATTCGACGATTGTCGAAATATGGAAATTACAGCGGGACGTCAACAAATATTTCGGTAATATTCGAAATGAATTTACACCCCGTCATTGCGAGCGAAGCGAAGCAATCTCCAGCTATCGACCTTCGCTGGCCCCGATCGCTGGAGATTGCTTCGTCGCGATGCTCCTCGCAATGACGGACAGGGTCGGCCCTAAACCGTCCCCTCTTCCTTCTCCGCCTGCTGCCGCGCCCACATGTCGGCGTACAGCCCGCGCATCCGCAGCAGCTGGTCGTGCGTCCCCGTCTCCGCCACCCGGCCATGATCGAGCACGATGATCCGGTCGGCGCCGGTCACCGTCGACAGCCGGTGCGCGATCACCAAGGTCGTGCGGCGTTCAGCAATCCGTTCCAGCGTGTCCTGAATCGCCGCCTCGGTGCGGCTGTCGAGCGCGCTCGTCGCTTCGTCCAAAATCAGCACCGGCGGGTTTTTGAGCAAGGTCCGCGCGATCGCGACGCGCTGTTTTTCGCCGCCCGACAGCTTCAGCCCGCGCTCGCCGACCTCGGTGTCATAGCCCTGCGGCAGGATCGCGATGAAGCCGTCGATCGCCGCACCCTCGGCCGCGGCCGCGACCTCGTCGGCGCCAGCGCCCTCGCGGCCATAGGCGATGTTGTACCCGATGCTGTCGTTGAACAGCACCGTGTCCTGCGGGACGATGCCGATCGCACCGCGCAGGCTGGCCTGCGTCACCGCGGCAATGTCCTGATCGTCGATCGTGATCCGCCCGCCCTGCGGGTCGTAGAATCGGAACAGCAATCGCGCGATTGTCGACTTGCCCGCCCCCGACGGCCCGACGATCGCCAGCGTCTCGCCCGCGCCGACCGCGAAACTGACGCCGTTCAAAATCGTGCGGTCGGGTTCATACCCGAACATGACATTGTCGAACGCCACCGCGCCGCCGTGCACCACCAGCGGCTCCGCACCCGGCGCGTCCGAAATCTCCGGCGGGGTGTCGATCAGGCGGAACATCGCCTCCATATCGATCAGCCCCTGCCGGATGACGCGATAGACCATGCCGAGCATGTCGAGCGGGCGGAACAGCTGCGCGAGGAGGGTGTTCACCAGCACGACCTCGCCCTGCGTAAACTGCCCCGTCGACCAGCCCCACACGGTGTACGCCATCGCCCCCGCCAGCGCGGCGTTGGTGATCAGGCTCTGCCCGATGTTGAGCCACGCCAGGCTGTTCTCGCTCTTCACAGCGGCGCGCGCATAACGATCGGCAACGTCGCGATAGCGCGCCGCCTCGCGCTCCTCGGCGCCGAAATATTTGACCGTTTCGTAATTGAGCAGGCTGTCGACGCTGCGCCCGATGGTCAGCGTGTCGAGGTCGTTCATCTGGGTGCGCAGCGCGTTGCGCCAGTCGGTCACCTTGCGGGTGAAGATGATATAGACGACGACCATCAGCGCGGTCGCGCTGGCGAGGCCAAAGCTGAACTTGGTCCAGAAGATGATCAGCACCGCGAGCAATTCGATGATCGTCGGCGCGATGTTGAACAGCAGGAAATACAGCATCGTGTCGATGCTCTTGGTCCCGCGCTCGATCACCTTGG